>Ga0208162_1000436_pt1 | contig 24312 bp, 38 predicted proteins | sample CB_VirMetaG_4_FD_184539 | JGI IMG/M metagenome (GOLD analysis project Ga0208162, IMG submission 184539) | Freshwater to marine saline gradient viral communities from Chesapeake Bay - CB_1508_1M Viral MetaG (SPAdes) (version 4) | ecosystem: Environmental > Aquatic > Marine > Coastal | place: USA... | reverse complement strand
CAAGCCATTGCTCGTGTTCTGCTTGCTTTGCTGCCAAACGTTTGTTGTTGCTTGGTTTTTGTTTACGATTATACTTTGTAGTGGTCATATAAGGACCAACCAAGTGCATCGACATAATAAACTCCTGCTGTTGTTATTATCTATTCAGTATAGCAGGAGTTTATAGTTTGTCAAGTTTTTTCTTCCATTGATCTCTTGGTGATTCTGGTAATTTTTTACCTACCATTGCTCTAATTTTTGCAGCATGATTTTCTAGTTCTATAATTCTATTTTGCACGTATTCATAATTTGGATCATTTTCATTCATCTGTCTTAGTTGATTACGTGCATTAGTTAAACGTTTTTCTACAAAACCTGCAACTTCATTAATTGTGCTAGGGCGGGTATTAAATGCCATTACTTTCCTTCCATTAGTGCGACAGCTTCATCGTATTCTTCTTTACTTACCACACCTTCACGCAACAACTTCTCTCTATTGGCCATATGCTTCATTTGGATTTCTTCTTTGCTGCCTCCAAAGTATGCTACACAATGTCCTTCAGCAATCATAATGTCAGTAACAAGTTCACCTGTTGGTGTACGGAAATCTCCTAGGATACGTCCAAATTTACCCTTCATATCTTCGCCGTCTTTGTTTTCTGTTGTAATCAGTTTGCCACCATCGTGTAGTAGTTCTTTCAATCTATTCTTTGCTGCTGTACCAAATATTTTTTCTACCTTGTCACTTGTGCGTGATTCAGGAGTATCAATACCCATAATGCGTACACGCTCGTCTTTAAGCCATACGCCAAATCCTAAATCGATATCTACATCAACGGTATCTCCGTCTACACATTTCAGAAGAACTACGTCATATTCATTTTGTTTTGTCATTGTTTGCCCTCTTATACTTTACCTTGACCGCGATACTTTTTGTATCCACGCTTTTTGCTTTTGTTCATCGATGACATTTTTGTCATTGAATTATTGTTACCAATACTGGTTTTCTTTTTAGTTGCCACTAGTGACCCTCCGCCACCAATAGTAATCTTTGCCATTTGTTAGCCCTCCGTTATAATGCTTATTGTTGTGGTGGTTTGTTACCCCATTTGCGTTCGTATGTGTCATCTGTACCATACGTGTCTGCCCATTTGTTTTCTGTAAACTTTGCAAAGTCAATCAACAGTAAAATTTCTTCGTAGTTTTCAGTAATCCATTTCTCGTGTTCTTTAAGCTGTTCTTTCATATCTTCTAGATCACGTTCTTTATTAATTTGTCTTGCAACTGTCATTTCTGACGTTAGTTTATCCACTTCGCCCTTGAGTGTTTCTATTGTTTGTGCCTGTTGTGCTGTCCACCATACAAATGCACTAACTTGTAGTACAATAGCAACGACAACACCTATTCCAAATTTTGCGTTCATAGGATTTCCTTTACAGTTATATACTACGTTTATTTAGTCAAGACTAAAGGGGCAAGTTTCCCTGCCCCTTGACACCTTTTATAAATGTGTACTTCTTAGAAGTTGAAGCTTAGGCCAACTGATGGTGTTAGTTCTTCTGCATCCATGTTATATACACCACCTGCGGTTAGCTCTGCGCCACCAATGTTGTATGTGTACTCGCCACCTACGTTTTGGAATGCGTCATCTTGGTCACCGTTTGCATATGCTGTGATACCCATTACATTTGCAATACCTTCAAATGCAAACTTTTCACCGTCTACATCATATGTTACAACACCTGTCAATGCTACATCATTCATTGATGTACCAACACTACCACCTAGCACAGTGTTTTCTGTGTCTAAGTTATAGTCACCGCTTGCTGTGATTGCAAACGCACCTTGGTTAACTGTGTAAGCACCTTGAATGTTGCTTACGTCTGTGATGTCTGCTGTCCAGTCTGTAAAACCAACTGCTACTGATGCTGCACCTACAGTTAGTTTAACTGATTCTGCCATTGCTGGTGCTGCCAGTGTTTGCTCACCTTCTGCTCCAACAAATACACCATTGTCATCGCCAATAGCGACTCCGATAGCATTTACAGTTGTTCCAACTGTCCAGTTATCAAGAGTAAGTGCACCACCGTCTGTTGCACTCATGTCTAGATCAACAGTTGCTAGACCTGATACGTCTACACCTAAGTCTAGACCCATTGCTCCGCCCCATTTGTCATCTGCACCTTGTGTAAATGTAAGTGCAACTTCACCTGATAGCACTGGTGATGGAACTGATATTGTTTCTGCTGCTGCTGCGCCGGCAAACGCCATTGCTGCAATCGCTGTGATAAATATATTGCGCATTATATTTTCCTTCTTGTTTTTATAATGTGTGTTTTCATAAAGCAAAGGGCAAGTTCGACGCTTGCCCTTTCGCTGTTTTATTTATAACATACTTTGCTGCATATGCAACATAATGTTAAAAATTTCAATCAACTGTGTTCTTTGAGTAACACTACCCACCTGGTGTAAATCCCTTCGGCTTATACCAAACTTTTTGATTGTGTATCCTGCCAAGAAGTTCTTGTATTTCGTGCATTTCATCTCTAAGTTTAGGTGATGTTTCGCCTTGGGCAATAGCAAGACCTCTACGACCTGCTTTTGCTCTTAGTGCTTGTTCAATAACTTCAATGTCACGAACAGTCAATTCAAACTTTAGATTCGGTTTCATTTAATACTTCTTTCGTTATTTTATTAGCCGGCATACAAGCAACGTTGACTATTGTATCGTTGAATCCTGCAACATTGATAACTTCTATTGCAAGTCTATCGCTGTTAGCAGGATCATTGATGTATGCTTTACATTCGTTTTGTGTGTCAAATTGTAAACTTTTTATTGCAAATGGATCTGCTTCCAACATTGCAAATACTATAAGCCACTTCATGGAAGATTTGTCAACAACTCTTTAAGTTTGTTTTTTGACTTGCCTATTACTTTGGCATCACGGATAGCATCTACGCCTTCTTGTGTTAGGTCACCTACTACAACTATTGCAATCATACCCATGCTTTTGTGTGGTGTGCATTGATACAAGTAGACACCTGGTGTGTCAAATGTAAATGAATATTCTTTTGATAGTTTAGATTTCTTTGGCACTTCCCAACCGTCTGGACCTGCAATAAATTCTACATTGTGTCCTTTATTAGTTGGTAGCCAAGTAATAGTATCGCCTACGTCAATAGTTGCAATGTCCTCTGAATACACCATCTTAGCACCGTCGTCACGTTTGTTCAACATATCGATTGAAATATCCGCTGCCAACACTCCTGTTGGTAGTGCAAATGCTAGTGCAAGTAATGCACCTATTGCTGCTAGTCTAAGTTTCATTTTTTTTATCCTTTACATTGAGATTTGAAGGAGAATATTGTTCTCCGTTATAACCACTGCCACTGCCGTCTACGCCTGAGTTACAAGCAAATACAACAAAACATAAAAAGAATGCGCTCCATAGTGTAGCACGTTTGCTCCACAGGATAAATCCGTCCATTGCTTCTTCTGCTTGTTTTTGAGCTGCTGCTCTTACATCATCACTCATTGACATAGATCCTCATACTTGGTAGTATGGGCTCTGTGCAATACACCGTTTGGCAGTGTTTCGGTAGTGAATAGTTTTAGAAAATATTTTAGCATTTGTGTCTCCTGTGTGTAATAATATATAGCAGGTTGACCGTGTAAAGTCAACCTTACTTGGGTGTGTAAAATTGTAGCAATAAAAGAACAGCCGACTCTGATTTCTCAAAGCCGGCCATTATAATTATACAGCAATAAAATAAATTACGCTGATTGCTGCGATAGCAAGGCTACCGCCATTTAGATCTTCCATACGTCCGCTTGCTGCTTTAATTACAGCATAGGCTACAAAGCCAATTGCGATACCGTGTGCGATACTAAATGTAAGTGGCATCAACACTGCTGCCAATACTGCTGGAGCATATTCAGTTACATCATCCCAGTCAATGTCTGCGATGTTGCGTAGGAAATATGTAGCAATAAAGATAAGTGCTGGTGCTGTAGCATAAGCAGGAATGCTTTGTGCTAGTGGCGCCAAGAATAAACAAGCACCAAACAAGATAGCAACAACCACTGCTGTGAGTCCTGTCTTACCACCTTCTTTAATACCTGCTCCACTTTCAATATATGAAGTAGTGTTTGATGTTCCAACTAGAGCACCTGCTGTTGTAGCAACAGAGTCTGCTAGTAATGCACGATCAATTTGCTCTACTTCGCCATCGTCATTGACCTTACCTGTCAAGTTGGCAACACTGGTCAATGTGCCTGCTGTATCAAAAAAGTCAACAAACAAAAAGGCAAAAGCCACGCCAATGAATCCTGCTGTGAGCAGTGCGCTGAAGTCCATTTGGAAGGCGTGTTCCGGACTTGGAATAGCACCTGCTACTCCGCCAAGTTGAGCAATACCAGTTACCCAAGCAATCACACTGACTGCTAGGATGCCAATAATCACTGCGCCTGGCACCTTACGCTTGTCTAAGATTGCCATAATAGCAAAGCCTAAACCTGTAAGCAACACTGGCCAACTTGTAACGTCTCCAAGTCCTACCAGAGTAGCAGGATTGTCAACAACTATACCAGCGTTTTTCAAACCAATAATAGCAAGAAACAGGCCAATACCTGCGCCGACACCAAGTTTCATACTTCGTGGAATACTATTAATGATATATTTACGTGCTGGTGTTACACTTAGCGCAATAAACACTAGACCTGCTACAAAAACAGCCGCTAGTGCTTGCTGGTATGTATATCCCATACCAAAGATAACACCAAATGTAAAGAACGCATTGAGTCCCATACCTGGTGCAAGAGCAACTGGCCAGTTAGCCCAGAGCCCCATAATCAATGTGCCAATTACTGCCGCAATAATGGTTGCTGTAAAAACAGCACCAAATGCCATTCCACTACCTTCAGTAGATAAAATAGCAGGGTTGACTACAGTAATATATGCCATTGTGAGAAAGGTTGCTAAACCAGCCATTACTTCTGTTCTTACAGTAGTTCCTGCTGAGGACAACCCAAATAGTTTTTCTAACATATATTTCTCCCTTGTTAGTTGGAAAGGCCCTTTCTGTTGCTAGGTGGAACCATACCCCCTGTGGTTACGCTGCTAGAGCGAACTCAGATGGTGCAAAGTTATCGTTTGCATCTAGTTTAATTGGTCTATTCGCGACCATCCGGTTAACTCCACTTCACTTTCACACCTGTCGATCCCTTGTCAGGCCCATTATAAACACACTACTTGCAGTATCCTCCTCTGCGTAACCACATTAGGTGGTATCTTAGTCTCTTCGTAACCTCTGTCACTTCTAGATCAAAGTAGTGTGTTTATGGTGGACCTGCCCGGAATTGAACCGGGGTCCAGTATGTGTCCACGTTGCTTCAACGCTAACAAACTATTTATAACACATTATAAAACAGTTGTCAATAAATATTTTAATGAAAAAATTTTTTATCGAAGATGCTGCATTCAATATAACCAATGTATGTAATTTAACATGTAAGGGATGTGAAAGTTTCAACAATTATAACTTTAAAGGTCATATGAAATTTGCCGATTATGCAAAACACTACACCCAATGGAGTCGTTTGGTGTCAATTGATACTGTTACAATACACGGAGGCGAACCTTTTACAAATCCAGACCTTATAAATTGGGTTATAAACTTAAAACAATTATGGCCAAATGCACAAGAATATTACGTTTCTACAAATGGCACCTTTTTAAAAAGCAAAAAAGATATAGCAAAAAAGATTCTAAACAGTGACTACTATATCAACATTTGTGTTCACGATCCATCTATGTATGAAGAAATAAAAAATAACCTACACTCTTTATTAGAAGATTATGATTTTTATATCAAAACTAATAACCAAGGTAATGAATATTTTGAATTGCATACTCATAAAAAACTTGCGCTATTAGAATCAACATATTATTTTAAAAAGTCTGCTATTGATTTTATAAAAGATAAAACATGGTTTATGCATAATAGCAATGTAAATGATGCCTACGAAATATGTTTAGAAGGTTCTGCTCCATGTAATCTTTTTCACAAAGGATATTTGTATCAATGCCAACTCACTGCACTTAAAGATGATTTGTTTTTGCAATTTAGTATTGAACCTAGAGCTGTTGATTTACTCAAAAAATATCGTGCTGGAGATCCTTTTTCTCCAAAAAATGAACTGAAAGAATTTTTTAGAAAACATAACAAGCCTATACCTCAATGCACCTTATGTCCAGGATGCGATCAAACGCATCCTATCTATCCTATGGCAAAGAAAAAGGAAGTTTTTTAATTACCACTTTAAGGCTGTTCTTTTTTTGATATCTTTTTGAGCACGGATGGCATTCATAATACGAATGATTTTGCTTTTCTTTTCACCTGGGCGATGATAGTTATTCTTCATTATCCAAGTTTTATCTGCTTCTAACTCTTTGGCAAATTGTTCACCAAGTAGTTTTTCTAAGTAATTCAAGTCGTCATCACTCAGGTCTTTTATCTTCTGCGAAACCATTCTGTTTATGTCTCCATGCTTGTTCAAATTGTTCACTGTATTCATAAAGAGGTGCACCATCGCCGCCATCATACCAGAGGCGTTTGAAATATCCATTTGCACTTGCTATTACTGTTTCAGGGGAAGCGTCAAGGTGGCCCTTGACCATGTAAAATAATCTGTATTGTTCTTTGAGATCATTTGGCAACATAACGTATTTACAAAACTGTAACATGTTATGCGCTAACAAAGACTAGGCGCCTTCAGGAAAAAACCAATACAACAAGGCACCACCAGGTGCAATTTGCATTTGAAGTTCTTGTGTTCTCATATAGTCGTCTGTTCCACCTTGACGTTGCACAAGCCATAGGTCGCCTGGATCATAAAAACCCACACCACTTGTTACATTTCTTTTGAATGTAATTGCTCTATAGCGCAACTGCTCATCATCGTAATAATGCGGCGGAATTCCGTATTCAGTTAAAATGTATTTTCTTAAATCAGTTAATGTGTCCATGTTTAAATCCTCTACAGTATTTATTACATATCACGTTTCTTATCTTGAATTTCTTTGCGTCTTTCGACTATTAATTCTTTAAGTTCATGTAATGCTTGCCTTGCACGAACTGCGGAGGCTTTTACTCCGCTTTCAAACTTCTCACTTTCTTTCATATAAATGTCAAAAGCAAGAACCAACTGTTCGTGCAAGTTCTTTTGTTCCACTAATCACCTATGTATAAAGTTTTCAACTGATCTATTAGATCATCAACGCTGTCTTCGTTGGCTTGGTATCTAATACCAATACCACCTTTAGCCTTCCAACTATCAACGTTGCTTGGCTTGTCGTCAACTAAAATGTTTGGCCCACCAGTGATATCTTCAATAGCATATTTTGGTTTGTAGCCAGTAAAAATAATGTTTGGCACACGACTTGGCAAAAAGTTATGTCTTGTTAACCATACACGTTTCCAATAAGCACTGTTGTCTTTGTCGCCACGTAGTGGGCTAGAACAAATACCGTAGTTGTCACCAGCAAGCTCTCTTACTGTGTTTACTAATCTAGCACTGGTTGGAAAAGGATCTAGTGTGTCAAAGAAGTTTGTGTATTTTAGTGCCCAAATGCTTTCTTCTTTATCAGGCAAGTTCTTCCAATGATCTACACCGTAGTATTTTTGGAGCCCTCCAAAGAAATCAGCTATAACGCCATCCATGTCTAAGTAAATTTTCATATGTGCCTCATTTATTGCCTAAGTTATGCTTTATTATAGCACAAATATGGGTTTTGTCAACCGTTAATGAAGGTTTTCCCAGGATGATCCATTATAAACTTGAAGTTTTGTATCAGTGGTATTCCAAATTACAGTGCCTGCACCAACAACCAATGCATTACGTTCAGTTGTTGTATAGTTTGCATGTCTTAAAGTGTTACCTGAATCAGTTGGTTGATAAATTGCATAAAATACTTTATTCTCAATATTTTGATCGGTTACAACATCGTAATTAGTGCCAACACTATCAACAACCGAACTGAGTGTAAAACCGCTGGTGCCGTTCAGTGTTGGTCTAAGTGTAAGCTGCAAATAATTGGATTGCGGAGAAACATCATCTTTATCGTGAGAAGTTATTCTCAACATATTGTTTTGATGCCAAATCGATGAGCGTGTTTGATATGCACTTATGCCATCAGTAGCTATGAAATTCATATAAATTCCAGCGTCAGATGTTATATCTGAGGTATTGGTCACCACATCATAAAGATCAAATTGCTGGTCTACGTTTGCGTCAATCCACACTTTATCTGTAAATGTTGTGCCATAACGAGCTGCAACAGGTGTCGTAGGATTAACTGGATCATATCCAAATTTTACAAGTTCTGTAGCAACTGAGTTGATATTAACTTCTATAGGTACTGTACCATATGTACCTATAGAAGTTATTTTATTGCCATTCACATCTAGGTTGCCACCAAGTTGCGGTGTTGTATCTTCTACAACATTTGCAATGCCACTACTGCCAGTTTGGTCCGCTACCCATGCATAGTCACTGCCATTCCAGCTTAGTATTTGATTAGTGCTTGCCGAAGATGTATTCAAGTGTGTATCAACATCAGAGTTAGCATAAGATCCGCCAAGCGGACTATATGTAGAGCCATTATTTGTAAATTCCCATTGGTCTGATGTTTCATTCCATCTAATATAAACATTTGCACTAGATCCTCTTTCAACACCTATATACGAATAGTTTGTCGACGATGAACTAGGACTACCAACTTGATCAGCGTTTAATAATAATGTTCCGCCATTTGAAGTAACACGATTAATGCCAACATAACCTGTAGTTGACGTAGGATGTAAAATAATATTTCCATTATTTTGTATTTCATTACCGTTTAGGTCAAGTGTTCCTCCAAGTTGCGGAGTAGTGTCTTCTACGACATTTGCTAAGCCACCGCCTCCAGATTGCGCTACCCAATCGTAATCTGTTCCTGTCCAACTCAACACCTCGCCTGTTGTTGCGGTGCTTGTGTTTAAGTGCGTGTCAACATTACTATTGCTATATGCGGCTGTCTGAGCAACCCAACTATAACCTGTGCCGTTCCAGCTTAAAACCTGTCCTGTTGTTGCGGTAATAGTGCTAAGATGAGTATCTACATCACTATTGGTATAATGATCTAAATCACTTATTTGTGATTCTGTGATGCTTAATGCTGCTTGGTGTTGTGTTACTGCTGATTGTGGAACATTAGCATCTGGTATGTTTGCCCATGTTACTGATGCTGTTAAATCGTTTGTTTCACTTGTTAAGTATGATTGTAAATCACTTATTTGTGATTCTGTGATGCTTAATGCTGCTTGGTGTTGTGTTACTGCTGATTGTGGAACATTTGCATCTGGAATGTTTGCCCATGTCACTGCACTGGTTAGGTCATTTGTTTCTGTGTAGCTTGTTAGGTATCTTCCGTCTAGACTTATAGTCGCTGCTGTTGTCGCATCACTGCGAGTGAGTGTAAGATCACCAGTGCCGCTATCAAAACTACCACTGGTAATCCTTGTAAGATTTGTATCATCAAACAATGCACTAAAGTCAACTGTAAAATTTGTAGCATCGTCTCTTGTAAACGTAGCAACACCTGTGCCGCCATCAACTGTGCCACTTGTAATACGTGCAAGGTTTGTGTCATCAACTGCCCAGCTTAGACTAACATCATTTGCTGTGCCAGTTTCGTCTGTGTAAACAAGTTTTTGATTTACGCTGTCTGCGGTAAGTGTAGTAGTGGTTTCGCTTGTAAGATAACCTGAATCATTTGTAAATGTGCTAATATTAGTAGGTGTTCCGGTTAGGCTTGCGTATGCTCCATCAAAAGCATCTGTGATGCCATAGCCCGATATTGTAGTAGGTTTTCCTGACACATTAGCAAATGAAATACCAGTAATATATCCTGCATCATTTGTAAGTGTTGATATATTATCACTTGGCTGCACTGCGCTATCTGCTAGTGTGCCTTGAGCACTTGTAGCGGCGTCAGTAATGCCATAGCCACTTAGTGTGGTAGGAGTACCAGTTAAACTACTAAATGCAAAGTCTTGAGTAAATGTATTGTTAAATGTAATACTGTCTGCCGCTGCATCAGTTATAATGCTAATGTTGGTGCCGGCAATAAAAGTCAATAGGTCTGATTTTTGATCTGCTGCAACATTTGATTGTCCTACAACTGCTATTTCTGCCCAAGCGTTTTGATTAACTTCGCCACTGACTCCACTTGACGCTAACTGTGACCAACCTACTGTATCCAAATAGCCTTCAAACAAATTTAGTTGTGTATTAAATCTAAACTGGCCAATTACTGGAGATGCTGGTTGCTGTCCTGTTGTGCCTGTTGGTATTTGAACTGCACCTGTTGCACTATCACGTGGTGCGATAGCGTCAAAGTTTGCATCCATTTCTTCATAAGTTAATGCAGCACCTTTGTCTGCTCGTTTTGTAATAGCCATACAGTATTTATTCAGCTATGTCGTCTATACCACTTATTCCTACATAACTTGTTTGTCTGTTGTCAACCAAACCAGGATTATTTTCTATGTAATCATTTTGCAAATATCCAAAAATACTTTTTTCTTCGTCAGTAAGTGGTGCTGTTACTGCATATGCTTGTGCAGTAAGTTGTGCCTTGAGCACAGGATCTGTTTCTGCCGCTGCTTGTTGCAATAAACCAGCAATGTCCGGGTTTGGAGGAAAATTAAATGTACCGTAACTAACTGCCATTTGCGTAAACATCTCCACTGCCTGTTTGAGCTGCATTAGGAACCCATGAACCGTGTCCTCCTGTAGCATCTCCTTGTCTATGCACAAGTTTACCTTCAGCATATACATTATCAGATGAACCAACTGCTGGATCACCGCACTGTGTTTTATCACCTACACGTATTACAGGTTTATTATTTGCATAAACAGTGGTTTGCCCGGCAACATAATTAAACTGGTGAAAAGGATTAGGAGTAGGACTAGCATGTCCTATGTGTTTATCTACTTCTGCCCTAACTACACCAGGCATGTTATCTCCTAAGCCATTTGAATCCCTGTGGTGCTGGTCATATATTGTTTTCCCATTTCGGGATCGGTTTTGCAAACAAACACCACTGCGCTCTTATTTAGCTGTAATTTTGCGTCCTGTGGAATAGTAAAAGCATATGGAGCCAATCCCATTCCTTGTTGTGTAGCCATAAGGGCCAGTGGTTTTAAAACAGTGATATGCTTGTCATTTTCTTCTACGAAGCGGGCAACAATTTCGTCTCCGCCTGTGGTTTTTAATGTAATTGTATCGTTAGTTTTGTATGGTGTTTCAATAATCATTTCCGTATCCAAATAAATTCATTGCTCTTCTATATCTATTGTTGATATATTTTCTTTCCGATTTTGTGGTATGTAATTCTGGGTAATCGTAATTGTTTTCCAAGCTGTATTTTGCGTTGTAAACTTTTGTTGTTAACAAATTTTGTAAAAACTTATCGTCAGGAACTGTGCCTAATTTCACCACTTTCATATCTGTCACATATTCGTCTGCAAGGTCATGCATACAATGGACCCAAAAATTAAAATCATGTTGTTTGTATGATTTTATACTATCAATTGCCCTAAATAGATCAAGGTGTACATTCATTGAGTATTTTCCTATATGACGATTTAACCTTTGTTGCGCCCAGTGTCGTGTTTCATCGAAATTTATTTGCCAATGTCTCCAGTAGTGCCAATAGCCACTATAAAACCGGTGAATAGGATGTCTAATGAGAAGATAAGCCTGCTCTTTTCTTTGATGTTTTATTTTATAATCATAGTATATAGGTTTAAAGGCATCTACGTTATTTCTTCTCATAAAATAATAATTAAAATTTGGATTATTCATTCTATCAATCAACATGGTGGTGCCACATTTATGAAAAAAGAATAGGACTCCTGATTGATTATTTCTGTCAAAAATATAAGCCATTATAGAGAATGCCCTGTTCCATTAAAACCTGTGTCCTCTACATACTTTATAAACTCAGTATAGCCGCCAATAACTTTGCCGTGTATCTTGATCTGTGGAAATGTTTTTGCATCTGGAAATGTTTCAAACACTTGTTCGCGCTCAAAGTCAACACCTAGTTGTTTATAGATAAAAGCATAACCTCTAGTTTCGCAAAAACTTTTTGCTCTGCTGCAAAATGCACAGTTTTCTTTGCCCCAGATCTCAATCATAAACTAAATCCTTTGAAAGTGTCTTCGCTCACATCTTGCTTGGTGCCACCTGATACATATGACGTAATTTCTGTCTCTTGCGGTGCCACTTGAACGTCTGCACCTGAGATCCATTTCTGTGTCCAAGGCAGCGGATTTGATTTGATGTTGTATGGTGACTTTAGATTTACATTTGTCATTCTACGTGTGCAAATAAATTCAATGTAATCGCTCAAAAGCTGTGTGTTAAGTCCAATCATTGAACCATCTTTAAACAAATACTCTGCCCAGGCTTTTTCTTGATCAACTGCATCAACAAACATTTGGATACACTCTGCTTCTGTTTCTTGTGCGATTTTTTCATAGTCTGGATCATCCTTCTTGAGGATCTTCAACAACATCTGTGTGCTTGCAAGGTGCAGGTTCTCATCTCGAGCAATCAGTTTGATAATCTTTGCGTTGCCTTCCATCTTCTTAAGTTCAGCAAACGCCCACGAACATGCAAATGATACATAGAAACGCACACCTTCAAGAATGTTCACACTCATCAATGTCAACCAAAGAAGTTTCTTCAGTTCGTATAAATCAACAACTTTCTTTTTGCCATTCACTGTATGTGTGCCTTCGCCTAGTAGATTATACCACATGCTATCTTCAATTAAGTCATCGTAATACTTTGAGATGTCTCCTGCACAATCAACAATCTCTTTAATATCCATAAGCTCATCAAATACTTTGCTTGGGTTGCTGTAAACATTACGGATAATATGTGTGTAGCTGCGTGAATGAATTGTTTCTGAGAACGTCCACGTTTGTATCCAGTTTTCTAACTCCGGCAAGGATACAATAGGAGCAAATGCTTCAACTGGGGCACGACCTTGAACACTGTCTAATAGAATTTGTCGTTTTAGATTACTTGTAAAAATATGTTGTTCATGTTCAGTAAGACTCTTAAAGTCTTTAGCATCTTTGTAGATATCAACTTCTTCTGGACGCCAAAAGAAACCAAGTTGCTTGTCAGTTAACCCATCAAAGCTCTTATACTTTAATGTATCATATCTTTGAATAGTTGGACCACCTGATGGATCTAGAAAAGCTAGAACTTTGGTGTGATCAGTTTTGTTCGTTGTATCAAAAACGCTCATGTGTGTATCCTTTTTTTATTTTGTAGCATAATTTATACTAGTTGTCAACTAGATTACGCATGTTTCGCAGTATTCATCTTCAACTGGTGCTGATTCAAGTTCTTGTAATGTTTCTTCGCCTACTAGTTTGTTTACATCTAGTTCGCCTTGTCCGTCATGTGTATTAAAGTAATACAGTTGTTTACCACCGTATTTATAGAACATTAGCATGTGTTGTAGCATGGTGCTCATAGGAATTTTTTCATCATCAAAGAACTGTGGATTATAACTTGTGTTTACACTGATGCCTTGGTCTATATACTTTTGTAACACTGCCATAATTTTTAAATAACCTTCTGGCGATACTTGATCCCACAGTAGATCATACTTGTTCTTAAGACGCTTAAACTCTGGGACTACTTGTTTTAGCACGCCATGTTTAGATTGCTTAACACTGATGTAAGCTCTTGGTGGCTCAATACCGTTAGTTGCATTTGCAATCTGCGCACTAGTTTCTGCTGGCATGAGTGCCATTAATGTGCTGTTGCGGATACCTGTTTCTTTTAGTTGCTTACGCAAGCCTTTCCAGTCCATACGTTCTTTATGTTTTACTAGTTCGTCTAAATCTTTTTTATATGTTTGGTTGGGTGTAATGCCTTGGCTGTATTTTGTTTGATCGTTCCATAGACATGCGCCTTGCTCTGCTGCTAGGTCTGCACTTGCTTTGATTAAGTAGTAACTCCATGCTTCTGCATACTCATCTACAAGTTCTAGGTTAGGATCTTGGTAGTTTGTGCTGTGCTTTGCAAGCCAATACGCAAAGTTAATAATGCCTACACCTAACGGACGTCTACCATCTGTGCTGTTTTTTGCTGCCAATACTGGATAGTCTTGATATGTTAACAATGCATCAAGTCCACGCACTGCCAGTGTGCATACCCTTTGAAAATCGCTTGGTTGCTTGATATTGCCCCAATTGATAGCACTCAATGTGCAAAGACTAATCTCACCTTCAGGATCATTAAGATCTTTTAATGGCTTTGTTGGTAAGTCGATTTCTGCACATAAGTTTGATTGGCGAATAGGAGCAACTTCAGGTAAAAAACTGCCATGATCATTTGCATTATCTACATTCTGCAGATAGATACGTCCTGTATTTTTACGCTCCTCCATAAACGCACTGAATAGTTGTGCTGCTGGAATAGTTTTCTTACGCAACCTAGTATTGCGTTCTGCGGTTTCATATAGTTCACGAAAACGGTTTTGGTCTGCAAAGAAAGCATCATACAAACCCGGCACATCACTTGGTGAGAACAGTGTGATATCACCACCAGTAATCAGTCTTTCATACATCAGCTTGTTAAACTGCACACCATAGTCCATATGGCGCACACGGTTTTCTTCTGTGCCTTTGTTGTTCTTTAGCACCAGCATGTCTTCTACTTCTAAGTGCCAGATTGGATAATAGATTGTTGCTGCGCCGCCGCGAACACCACCTTGTGAACAGCTCTTAACTGCTGCTTGAAACATTTTATAAAAAGGAATAATACCAGTGTGGTATGCATCACCTTTACGCACTGGTGAACCAATAGCACGGATTTTTCCGCCGCCAATACCAATACCTGCTTTTTGGCTTACATACTTAACAATACTGCTAGTAGTAGCGTTGATACTATCAAGACTGTCATCTGATTCAATAAGGACGCACGAACTAAACTGACGTTGTGGCGTCCTAACGCCAGCCATAACAGGAGTAGGTAAACTAATATCGTGTAAGCTAACTGCATCATAATAATCCTTTACCCACTTTAATCTAGTTTCTTTTGGATAGTCAGCAAATAGTGTAGCAGCAATCAACGCATAACACACCTGAGGTGTTTCAAAAATTTGTCCAGTGACTCTATTTTGCACAAGATATTTGCCACGTAGTTGTTCCATAGCAACATAGGTCAAGTTCTCATCACGTTCGTGTTTAACAAAACTGTTGATACGATCCCACTCGTCGTCATTGTAATAACCAATTAGATCAGGATCATAAAAGCCAAGTTCAATGTTGCGTTCTACAAGCTCTTTGATATGGCACGGCTCATATCCACCATACACTTCTTTACGTAAATGGTAATTGATAAGTCTACCGCCAACATATTGATAGTTTGGTGTTTCTTCTGATATAAGATCTGCTGCTGCTTTGATCAAAGTTTCTTGAATTTCGCTAGATGTAATGCCATTAAAAAACTGGATTTGACTCTTAATTTCTACCTCGCTTGGGCTAACTCCTGTAATATCATTACACGCATAAAAAACAACTTTGTGTAATTTTTCAACATCTAAGGCTTCTTTGCGCCCATCTCGCTTGGTAACTTGAATCATCTTTTTATCCTTCTCATTAGTTAAATAATTGGTATTTAGTAGTCACAAGGTATTTCGTAAATTGATTCGATAAACAGACTTTTTGGTAATTCATTTTCATCAATTATTTTCTCTCTATCGAAACCAATTACTTTATCTTGTATATGTAATAGGTAATGGTTACAAGATCTTTTGTTATCTTGTGTAATAGTTATCTTCATTGGCACTTGGGAAAAACGATCAGTTAATCTCAAAGTGTAACCAATTCCCAAAATATATCCAAAATCATCATATAGATTTTCATCAAGTAATTCCCAAGGATCGGGATAGGTATCTGGTGTGTAAGGGTCAATTCGGAAACTTGTAATTGGAGCCTTATTGTAGAGTTCTAATGTGCTTTGAAATGGATTGTCATCATTTTCTAATTTATTTCTAAAATCAAACCAGGCACGAAGCCGGTCCTGAACTTTCATGTCAAACATTTAATATTATGATCTAACTCTAAAATTGTAAACAAAACTATCGTCTGTAATTGGAATTAAGTTTTTGCAAGAAATAATAATACTTTCTCCATTGCCTACATCACTATCAATATCATCTGTTCTAGCACCAAATTCAAGGTCACTGACATATGCTGTGTCACCTTGGAATTCAAAAGTATGTGCCGTTGTTAAATTTAGTAATCTACTATCATAGTGCATTTCAATGGTTCCGGTTTGTCTTACAAAAATATCTGGGTCTGTGCCGTTTACTCTTTCACTATTATAAATGTAATCCAAGTAAACAACACCTTCATTATACAACGGTAATTTGATAATGTCAACCTGATCACTACCACCATCTTGTAAAGTGTTACCAATATTAATAGTATGACGTGTAGAATTTTTGTAGTCTACCTTGCCAGCAACTTCTGGAACATACTCTGTGTTTAAATAAGGATCAACAACCGTGCTATCGCCTGCACTTCTATGAGGAGACAATTCAATAGTTCTTTTGAAGTAATTATCTATAGCAGTATTATCTGAATCATTAGTAAATCTTACACATGGATATTCAGCATCTTCTTCGCTACCAATATTGTTGCCTACATTATAAAACCTGTTGTTATGAATGCTATTGTAATTGCCATTTTCGATATCAATACCTGTTTCATAAATTAAATCTAATTCACAATCTTCAATTAGGTTCCAACTTGGGCCTGTGGCAAATCCATTTGCTGCATTTAAAATGCCTTGACCCATACCCCAGCCAAACTTAGCAACACTAACTCTAATATTACGCCAAATGTTTTTATTAGCATCATGATTTGCTACCACTGTTTTAAAATGATTAAAAACAGTGATGTTTTCAAAAATGTTTTCTATACACTGTGCATTTCCTGTGCCTGACATTTTGAATGCTACATGAGCACTATCTGTTGCATTACCAACATCAACACTTGGACTGGTCCACAACCCTTCTAATTTAAGATCTGTAAATTTGCTTCTTGCGCATTCGTTTAAATCAAATGTTGCTGCCCATCTATTATTGCGCAATGTCATGCCTGAAACTTCAATATGTCTTGCTTGGGTAGTATTGCTGCTAGTCACAGGAACAGTTTGTGCTAATCCAGTGTATACACCAGGTGTTGCATTACCATTAACAGTTGCAAACATTGGCTTTGTTGAAGCCGTGACACTATCATCACTGTTGGTAATCAAAATAGTTTTATCTACTCCATCACCTATTAAACGAACCAATGGTGGAATATATATTGTAGAATTAACTGTATATTCACCAGCTGGAATTTTAAGTGTAACTTTTTCATTTACTACCAAAGATCTAAGATATAGTGCATCTATTGCTGCTTGTATTGCTGGAGCGTCATCAGTGCCTAAACCATCGCCAACTGTGCCAAAATCAATAACAGTAGTAAACTGATCCAATTTACTTTGCAAACTTTGTGTAGTCTTTGCAGTTGCTCCCCAAAGGTTGCTGGATGTTTTGTAGATGTATTGATCGGCTAAACTGAAAAGATCACTGTGTTGTGTAAGAATTTCTGTATTACCAACTGCTGGGGCGCCTTCTGATACTGCGCCATTACCAATATACATTTTTTGTGTATCAATTGCCCAGCCTATTTCCCCACTGGCTAATTGTGGAATACCAATATTTGTAAGTTCTCTACCACGTCTATTTTGAATACGAGATATCTGCACAATGGCCATGTTTACTCCTAAGAATTATTTTAAGTATTTAGCCAAACTTCTCATAGTATTGGTAGACACGCTTCCACCATTCTTGTTCCCAATCGTCAAACTCATCAGGCCACAAATCAAACTGTTGATATTCCCCAGCACGACTACACATAAAGATATGTCCTTCACGTATACTTGTGCCATGGACTTCATTATGTGCAATAGCATATGCTGTGAGTTGTAAGAAGTAATCCTCAACCCATTCCAGTTTTTTAGGCTTGTTAGTCTGTTTAAAATCCATTATACACGGATTGCCTTTATATACACCAACAAGGTCAGTAGTGCCTGCATACATTTGAGGAACATAGAGTGGAACTTCGCTGCCCCAAATTTCATCTACATGATCCATTGCATTCATTTTAATTTGCTCTGCCATCATGTGGGCTTGCTGTGCATAAGGATTGCCGCCAGGTTGTGGCCATTCTCCAAACTCAATGTAGTCTTCTAGATACTTGTGCATCCGTGTTCCTACACCTGCTGCTTCAGTGGTAATTTCTTGGGCTTTCTTTTCGCCTACACGCCGTCGCCATTCAATTAGATGTGTTTTGTCTTTTGTTTCACTTAGGATTGTTGTAACACTTGCTACTGGAGGGCCACCTGGTGTTTCATAGCGGCGCTTTCCATTTACTTCTACTCGCTTTAACCGCTCATAGGAATACTTGTTTTTAATTAAAGTCATATTATATTATAATAGGATCAGGACCTTTTGTCAAGTTATAAATCCTTTAGGTCAACTGCTTTCTTAGCCATCTTACTTACTGTGTCTTTGTCACGTGGTTTGGCGTCTAAATCATCTACTTCACTGGTCTTCAAAACAACTTGTCCTTGTGTGAAGTCTTTTATAATTTCATTTACTCTTGGATCACTATCATATGCTGCTTTTAATGTGTCATAATCAAACTGTGGCATACCCATGTTTTGCATGTATTCATTCAACTGTTCCATAGTGAAAGAGGTTTGTCCTTTGTCTTTCAACAAAGTTAAAACTTGATAGAGCTTGTCAGTTGTTACTGCTTCAGTTACTTTTTTTTTGAAAGAATCTTGCCTAGCTTGCGTGGGTCAACACTTTCACGCTTTTCTCTTTCGTCTGGCATATCGCCACCGGCTGCTGGCTCTGCTGAATCAAAGTCGTCACCTGCGTCCATATCCATACCAACGTCACCTTCGTCTGATCCATCATCCATATCGTCAGTTGGTTCCATGTCCATGTCATCCATGCCATCGTCACCCATCATAGGAGTATCAACTTCACCAGTTAATTGACCTACGCCGCCTGTAAGAGCATCACGTGTAACTTCCATTGCACTATACATACTATCAAGAGCAGGTTTTACAGTTGCAACAAATGCTTCTGATTTTTCTGCACCCATTTCATCACGGATAGCATCTGCTAGTTCTAGCATTGATTCTGTTTGCATTTCAGCAGTGTCTTCCATCCAACCAGTAAGACGGTCCACCATTTCTTTTGCTGCCATTACAAGTTCTGCTTGATCTTCTGCACCTTCGGTGACTTGAGTTTCTTCAATTGCTTCTTCTTCAATGTCGCCACGCTCTGAAATTTCTGCATTTAATACGTCCAACATCAATTTTGTTTTTTGATATGTTTCATTGTGAACTTTATCAAAACTTTCGTTGGTTTCTACATTGAACAATCTGGTTCTAATTTTATTACGAGCATCCTGTAGTTGCTCAAGTGTAAACTTTTCCAAATTAATTTTAGCGCCAAAACGCTTTGCAAGACTTTCATTAAGTGTCTTTGCTGTTACTGGTTGTGCAAATTCTGAAATAATCATAGTTTTTTCCTGTGATGGTTTATACTTTTATTTATCACTATTGTGCTAATATGTATGATTCTAGAACACGATTTTCACGTTCAAGCATGTCTTGTGCTAGTTCTAACCGTGTTTCAAGTATAAATTTTTTATCTTCGTCGTTAGTTGTGTTAATTATATGTTGATAATGCACTGCATCGTTCAAATGTTTTGCAGCTCTTTGGTCACGCTCTTGTAAATTGTTGTATGCATGTCCAACATTATGTGCTTTTGCTATTGCGATTGCGCCATGCTTGGTGTTTGCAAATTCAACAATGCTATTGCTTTCAGCATCAATAATAACAAAGCCATGTCTTTTGCTGTGTCTGACTATAGTTTTGCCAATATGAATTGCTTTACCTTCTTTATACGGTAATGTATATTTTGGTAATATTTGATCTATTAAATCTTTAAGTTGATTTGCTGCACTATTGAGGTTTGTCATTTCCTACCACCAACACGGCTCCCTTGTAGTTAACTTTAGAAACAATACTTTTCCTTACTAAGTTATTCAATACAACCTGTTCACGTTCAGTAAAAATATCAATATAACAGGGATTTTTCAACCTGTCAAGTAATTTTTTTTCTTCGTTGGTTGTATAGATAGTAAAGTCTGATATTAATTCATTCAACTTCATTGTGCGGCTGCCCTTTCAAGATCCTGCTTTTTATATGTCATTTTTCTTGGTTCGCCCGGTTTGGCTGTTGGATCTTCAATTTCTACATCGTCACCTTGAGTTTTTGTAACTTTATAAGATTTCTTACCGCCTGGTGTGTTTGTTGGTAGGTTAATAGATTTACCTGGTCTAATATTTGGATTGGCACCCATTGGTTGAGCACCTTGTGTTTTTTGTGCTGCACCTGGTTGAGTTGGTGCTGCGGCTTGTGGCTCTGGTTCACCTAAATTAGGTTGTGTGCCAACTTTAGCATTTGGATTATTTGTAGGTTCTTCATCGTCGTCGCCGGCTACTGCATTATATGCTCCTTTTGCCACAGCGCCAACACCTTTTGCCACAGCGCCAACACCTTTAGCAACGCCCTTTGCTGCAAGTTTACCAATACCTAGTGCCGCCTTGCCTGCAAGTCTGCCTGTGCCGCCAAGTGCTGCTCTTGCAACACCTCCTGCAATCGCAGGTATGAGTGGAAGTATTTCGTCCATTCTTTCTTCTTCAGTTGTGAACTCTTCGTATCTCATTTGCGCTTTCTTGGCTTGGGCCTGTTTAGTTTATATACACGCTTAGTGGTTGGTCTGCTAGTTGTTCTTGAACGTCTAATCGCTTGTAGACTGCTTTTACTTCTTCTTGTCCTTTTTAAACGTGTGCTTTTTGTTTGTGAAGTTGGAGTTGCGCAGGTGCTAGGTTTAGCAACCACTCTGCCTTTTTTAGGACCGCTGGTGCAACGATACTTGCGTTTAACACCGCCTTTACTATCTCTGGCCCATACCTGTTTGTAGGCTTCTATGATCTCTGCAAACTTCATCTTCTTTTATTTAACTGCTTTAATCTTTTACTTGCCGGATTAGTACGTTTAGTTCTCTTTGCTTTTCTTGCCATTCTACTGCCTAACTTGCGTTTGGTTTGTTTTAATCTTACACTGGCTTTGATATTCAAGGGTGCATAACATTGTGACATTTTAGCAACCACACGACCTTGACGTCTTCCGGTTGTGCAACGATACTTACGAGTCACAGCTTTTCCGCTACGTGCCCATACTTGTTTTTCGTCCACAGGTTCTTCGTATAGATCTCTTAACAACATATGTTATTTATCAGTAAAATTAGAGTTGAAGTATAATTACAACAATAGTAGAAAGCAAACCTGCAACTATTGTGCCAGCGGCACCTATTATAACTTTGGTAAGACTGCTTTGTCCTGCTGCCATTTGTTCTGCAATGCCATCTAGTTTATGCTCAACGGTGCTTAGACGCTTTTCAAACTGCTCATAACGTAGTGCGCACAGATCAACGTGTGCTTCTAAACTTTCTTTTTCTAATGCAGATGTCGACATTCATTACTCCATATGTTAACGACAGGAAATAGCCTTTTCGTGATACCTAAGTGAATGCCTGACAGATTTAATCTGTAATATTATTTATCAAACTCGGCTAAACTTATTTCATAAAATACACTATTAACACTGCCATTACTGGTAAAAAATACACTAGGAGATAATATTACAGTTTCATTTAAACCTTGTATAACTGGAACTAAGTCTAAATCATTTGTAAGCATTTCAAGTGAATGACTTGCTTCAGCTTCAAAATCAAATATCATAGTCCATACATTATTTTTGCCTTTTATATTAAAAACACTTTCTGTGTCAATATTACTACAACTTGGAAGTTCAAGTATCACAGGATTAGAACGCAAACTTATTGTTTGAAGCAATGTTAAAAAGTTTTGTTGCTGTTGATGTTCAAATGCATGTTCTTTTTTCGCATTAGTATTAGTAATATCAACAAGCGTTTTTATCATAAAAGCCATAATGTATTTACAATCATAAAAAAAGCGCCACTGTAAAAGTGGCGCTTTGTTGTGTAGATATTAAACTATCTATTAAGCCGCGCTAAAGTCGTCTAAATCACGCTCTAGAACAAGTGCAGATGATAGGTCAATTGAATCAATTGTTCCTAGTCCTCTGATACGTGCTTGAGCTGATGCCGCGTTTACAGCATGTCCGTCACAGATGCAGAAGATTTTACCTGCTGAACCAACTGATTTGTACATTAATGGTTGGATTTCTTGTACCATTGCTTCGATTGTTGAACCTAGTCCACCTTTACCTGAAATGTCGACTAGTGCGTCTAGTTCTAAACCAACTAGTTGTGCTACGCTGTATTGTGTGTCATGTGTATGACCGATACCGTTTGTTTTTGTGAAAGCTGCCATTTTTATCTCCTTATTCTCTAAATGACTTCTCCATTACTCTATGGAGTTTCTTATATTGTATTTAGTCTTTAGATTAAAATATAGGGTTTAAGGAGTGAAAAACGAGGTCAAATACCGCTTAGTTGTTTAATCCTAAGTAGTTCTTGCGATTCTGTAGGAAGTTCTGACCAATCTTTGTTTTGTTTTAAATCAACAAGCATTGCATTTGCTTTTTCTTTAGGTAGTGCTGCCATTATGCTTTCTACACTGCCTAAGTCTTTAGCAGTTGCAGTTGGACCTATAATCATTTTGGCTATCTCGTCTAAATCTCGTGAAATAACTTCTTTGGTCTGTGCATCTACTAGTCCTTTAAAGGCACTCCAGTTGTAACCTGCTTGTTTGCTTAGCCACCAAATAGCCAGTTGCTTGTTTTTGCCTTTATAAGGAGATCCTTTAGGTAAATCATGGATGTGATATTTGCTTACCATTTCTGCATGAGGAACAACCATTAAATCAACTTGATGTGCAGTATCATCAAGGTAAACTTTTACGTGTACATTTACACCCGACTTGGCTGTTTCAAATCCTGATTTTTGATATAGTTGTTCAAGATCAGTTTTAATGTCTAGAGGTTTACTTTTATTAAACTTTTGTGCAAGAATGTCTTGATCCACCATTACATCAAGGTCGCCGCTCATCTTACCAGGAGTAGGTGTAGCACCTGAACCGATAACGTGTCCTTTGATTCCTAACTTTGAAAGTACAGGATTAATCTGTGCCATCATTGACGGAATGTCTTTTTGATCAAAGTCACTAGTACCTTGAAAAACATTACCTCCCATTTATTTTCCCCTCAACTATTTTGTCTAAACCAATTTTGTACTTTTTAGTATTAGCACTTCGAATACTGTTTATAAATCTTCGCTCAAGATCTATTGCTGTTTCTTCGTCATAAAGTTCATGTATTTTAGAAAGCAAGTTAATTGAACTTTCTATAATATTTTGTCCAGTAGTTGCTAACCATTCTTCGTTATGATTTTTTCTACCAATGCTGCTAAGTTCTTGCAAAATACCACGAGTTTTTTTCTTCATGTTAGTTTTCCTCTTACTGTATTTAGTATAACATAAAGAAAGGAGGGCTAACCGTGGCCCTCCGCGGATGTGTTACGTCATCACACGACTGTATCAGTCAATATTTATTATATCGTCTTTTTCTAAAAAGTCAATACATTTTTCTGGTGTGGTTTCTCCATAAGGATCGTTATCATCACCATCGTTGTTGATACCAGGTTCCTGCCACCACTTCTCTACAACACCATTGTGCATTACGCACATATAGCGCCATGAACGCAATCCAAAACCCAAATGGTTTTTACCCACAAGCATACCCATAAAACGTGTGAAGTTGCCTGAGCCATCTGGAATAACTTTCACGTGTTGGATGTCTTGCTGTTTAGCCCAAGCATTCATAACAAATGCATCATTGACACTGATGCAATACACCTCGTCAATACCTGCATTGCGGATGCGATTGTAGTTTTCTTCAAATCCTGGTAGTTGATATGTTGAACAGGTAGGAGTAAATGCTCCTGGTAGGCTGAACAATACTACACGTTTGTTTTTGAATAGTTCGTCGCTGGTTACTTTCTGCCAGCGATATGGGTTAGGGCCGGCAATGCTTTCGTCTCTAACACGAGTTTGGAATACCACGCATGGTGG
>Ga0208162_1000435_pt1 | contig 24315 bp, 29 predicted proteins | sample CB_VirMetaG_4_FD_184539 | JGI IMG/M metagenome (GOLD analysis project Ga0208162, IMG submission 184539) | Freshwater to marine saline gradient viral communities from Chesapeake Bay - CB_1508_1M Viral MetaG (SPAdes) (version 4) | ecosystem: Environmental > Aquatic > Marine > Coastal | place: USA... | reverse complement strand
TGCACCACCTCCTTGACGAGAACATGCCTAAGGGTCTGATGGATCTCACTAAACTTTACTTTGCCAACGAACTGGAGAACCTTTAATGCTTACGATTGATAACCCCAAAACTTTTGATTGGGCTAACATGGATCTATCCGATTGCTGTGAGGGCAACGCGATGGATACATACTTCACTCTCAAGCTGTATGACCTCATCATGGAAAAGTTTGAGGGGGATCCTGTCATGAATCTCATTGAGAATGTTGTGATGCCTTCTCTTGAAACATTCGCAGAGATGGAGTATAATGGCCTGATTGTGGACACAGAGAAGCTGGACTCCGTGGGTCGTCAGCTACGATCCAAGAACATGGATGAAGAGGATTCCTTGTATTCATGTGAGGGCGTAAAGAATTCTGACAACCTCTCGTCAAACAACGATCTGATTGATATTCTTTATCTTCGAGAGGGTGGCATGGGTTTGTATCCTCCTGACCGTACAGGGAAGGGCAAGCCCTCTGTAGCAGCACCTACTCTAAAACTTCTACTAGAACATATCGAAGAGGAACTTCAAACCCGTGAGTAAATGGAAGCACAGAGATGAGGGTAAGCGCATCAGTAAGTCTGTTATCGCAGACAAGTCTACTGATGAGTTGCGTAATGCTAGAAAATTCCTAAAAGGATTGCTAGACCTACGCAAGTCCGAGAAGCTGACCAAGACTTACATCGAGGGAACCAAGAAAGCTATTGAGTACAATGGCAAGAATAAGGTTTACTGCGATTTCCGATTTGATGGAACGGCCACGGGTCGATTGTCTTGTGCTGCTTATAACGCAGAGAAAGCTATGGGTGTGTCCTTCCACACGCTACCCAGAGAGACAGAAAATAATATCCGTTCCTTGTTCGCTGCTCCTAAGGGGTGGTCATTTATCGCTGCGGACTATGCGGCGATGGAACTTCGCGTCCTGTCACATATTGCTAAAGAAGGTAACATGCAGCTTGCCTTCAATCAGGGCGCGGACCTTCACACTTACACAGCCAAACTACTGTTCAATAAAGAAGAGATCAGCAAAGAGGAACGGCAGATTGCTAAGGCTGTATCCTTCCTTATCGTTTATGGTGGGGGTGCGTTCAATCTCAGCGAGACTATGAACATCCCCATGAAGCGAGCTGAGAGGATTATCAAAGACTATGAGAACGTGTACCCAGGGATCTTTGCGTACATGCATCATGTCAATAACTTTATCAAGGAGAACGGATATGCTTACACGATCTTTGGTCGCAAGCGTAACCTGCCTGATGTATACAGTGCTGATAAATCAGTAGTTAATCGAGCACTACGACAGGGGCTGAACTTTACTATTCAAAGCTCCGCATCGGACATCCTTCTTACATCTCTACTTGGGGCATCACGCAGATTCAAAGAGGCTGGACTAGAAGCTACACCAGTTGCCACTGTACACGACTCGATTGAAATTGTTTGTCCTAAAGAAGAGGTGAAAGATACAGTGTCGATCCTCTATGATGAGATGGTTAACTATCCTACTATCAAAGAGGTATTCAACATCCATTTTGATGTTCCTCTCGCTATTGATATTGAAGTCGGAACATCGTTTGGAGACGTAAAAGAATATGCCCTTTAATACAGTGTACAGAAGTAACTACGATTTCAATTTCAGGGAGTATCTAACCCCTGAGTGGGATAAACATTGGTCTAAGCTACACTCACTTCGCGGAGGGGCAAGGGCTAAAACCATGACTAAAAATAGGCAAGGAAAGTCCCTGCCCTACAACATGTCAAAAAACTATCTCAAGTATTTGTACTTGAAGCAAGAGGGGAGATGCGCTGTTAGTGGTACCCCTCTACGTTTGGAATATTTATTTGAACCCTATCATCCTCTAGCCCCAAGTAAAGACCGCTTAGATAATGATCCTGAGATTGGTTATGTGGCAGGCAATATCCAATTAGTGGTCAGACTTATAAATCTAGCTAAAGTTCAAACATCTAATGAAGAGTTTAACGCTTGTTTTTACGAAGTAGTAAAAAACGCACATGAATATAGAACTTCTAAGCCATACTGAGAACGGAGATCTTCTAGTTGTAAACGCAGCTAGATGCTCCTTTGATAAAGAGCATAGTGAATTTAATGAAAAGAAAGATACGAAACTTATTAACTACTTGGCAAGAGAGCGGCATATTCTCCCGTTTCGTCATCCTGTGGCTACTCTACGGATTACTTGCCCTATCTTTGTATTACGCCAGCTTGGTAAGCATCAAGTGGGGTTCTCTTGGAGTGAGGTGAGCCGTAGGTATATTACTGGTGAGCCTGAGTTTTGGGTTCCTAAAGAAGTTCGTAAGAAAGCAGACAACGTAAAACAAGGTTCCTCCGAAGAAACTTTGGATGAAGTATGGGCTGAAACTTTTGACACCCAGAATAAATCCTGTCTTTACTACTATAACCTTCTGCTAGATGCTGGGGTTGCACCAGAACAAGCTCGCGCTGTCCTCCCGCAGTCCATGTATACAACCTGTGTGGTCACAGGAACGCTTTTAGGGTGGCACCACCTATGGAAGCTCAGGACAGAGGAGCACACGCAGAAAGAGACGCAGGAGTACGCTCAGGAGATCGGCAAGATCATGGGCAATCTATTTCCTAAAAGCTGGGAGGCACTATGTCAGCACTCGTAATTGGTGATCTTCACTTTGAGGACAAGCCTCAAGGTATGATGCAAGCTCAGTCTGATGCTATTACTAAAATTTGTCGTTTGAATAAAGACAAGTGTAGTAAAGTGGTGTTCTTGGGAGACCTGATGATGCACAGGAGCCCCAGGCCAACAGTGCTACTAGCTCTACAAAATATGTTCAAGGCCATCACGGCTTTAGGTTATGAGTGTTATGTCCTTAGGGGTAATCACGATAGCGTAACTAAGGCTGATGATGGTGTGACTGCGCTAACACTTTTCTCTAACGAGACTGTACATGTGATTACCAAATACTGGGAGGACCACGACAATGAGTGGGTCTTCATTCCTCACTACGAAGATGAATCAAAAATTAAAGAGTTCCTTTCTAATGCCCCTAGTGGCTATACTGTTTTCGGTCACTTTGGTTATTACGGCGTACTTAACTCTGCTGGAGATGCTGATTTTAATCTGTCTATATCCGATTTTAAGAATCCAACGATACTTGGACACATTCACAAAGAGGGTAGAAACGGAAGTGTATCCGTTCTTGGCACCCCCTACACCACAGGATTTGGAGAGGCAGGAAAAGATTGTTACTATGGAATTTTGAACCAAGGTAATCTAGAAAAAGTATCCTGTGAATATGGGCCAAGACATATCGTGATCGACTATGACAACGTGGAGGAAAACCTACCCTGGCTCAACGGTGGTGACTATAATTTAGTACGCATAAATGTAGGAACCTTGGACGAGGGTATGAGGTCCATAGCGGAGACTGTTGATAATATCAAAGCTCCCTTCGTTGAGGTAAAATACAAACCACTTCTAGACGAAAAAGAAGTATTCACGCCAGATGATAGAATTGTCTCATCTGTTATGAGTAATGAGCTTATCGAACATTATATCAATTCCAGCAACACCAAGATTAGTAAAGAGGATTTGTTGGAAGGATTGAAAATGATCCATGAAAATCAACAAAATAGAAATCTGTAACTTTTATTCAATCAAAAATGTAAAACTATCTTTTGATAAGTACAAAGGCATAGTCCTTATTGAAGGACAGAATAAAGATACAGGTGGATCAAATGGCTCTGGAAAGAGTGCTTTGATAGAAGCTGTTGTTTGGGGGCTCTTCGGTCGGACAATTCGTAAGTCCACCGAAGAAGCCCTCGTCAACAATCAGGCCAAGAAAGCTTGTAAGGTTAGGATTACGATCAACGATGATTATGTAATCGAGCGTGGTAAGAAGCCTGTCTTCTTGAAGTTCTTCCACAAGGATAAGGAGCTTACCCATGACAATGCAACTAATACTCAAAGCTTGATTGAAGAGACTTTGAATACCAACTACAAGGTGTTCCTAGCAAGTACGGTATTCGGCCAGCAAAACAATATTGAGTTCATTAATGCTACGCCAGAAGACAAGCGTACCATTATAAAAAACTTCTTGAATCTCGATGAGCTATTTGCTCTTAGGGATGGAGTTAAGTATCTAAAATCACAGATCTCTAATGGTATCAAAAAATGTGATACCTTGGTTAGCGAGCATGACAGGACATTGTTAAAGTTTGATAAAGAACTTAAGCATCTGTCAAAGCTGAAGACTGAGATAGAAGACAAGAATACAGTTAAGGCGTTGGAAACTTCACTAACTTCTATTTTAGAGATGGAGGCCAATAATAGTGAAAAACAATATGAAATTGCTAGACTAAATAGGGACATAGACGAACTAAATAAAAGACAAACTGAAATAAAAAGAAGTCTGGAGAACCCTAATAATGAAGTTGTACAATGCAAGTCTTGTGGACAGCCTATATCGAAAGCCGTCCACCCTAAACACCTCATGGTTGAGTATTCCAACCTGGACTCAGAAGCGAAAGAGAAGCAAGAGACGGTACAAAAACTCTTGTCGGAGATTGTTGAACCCCCAATCTCCTCCTTCGATTACTATAAAGTTCACGAATACCAAACCCTTAAAAAAGAGGCGCAGACTTACGAAAGTCTGAGATCTGATACTCTAAAAGATTTGCAAAAGGTTCATGATGAGAAAGCCGACCTATTGAGTCGGTATGATATCATGAAGTTTTGGGAGAAGGCTTTTTCTGAATCAGGTATAGTAAAGTATATTATCAAGAATGTGCTGGACTACTTCAATGCTAAGGTGAACTTCTATTTGTCTCACTTATCTCAAGGTAAATTTTTCATTAACTTTGATGAGGAGTTGAAGGAGACTATTACTCACAACGAGAGATCCATTGCTTTTATATCCCTTTCAGGGGGAGAAAAGAAGAAGATAAGCCTCTCTGTGATGCTTGGCCTTCAGGAACTTTTGAAGATCTCCCATGAGCAGAAGACCAACCTTATGTTTTTTGATGAGGTTGCAGAAAATCTCGACCAAGAAGGTCTCGAAGGTCTCTACATACTACTGTCTGAATTAAAGAAAGACAAGAGTTTGTTTGTAATTACCCATAATAACTATCTAAAATCTTTAATGGACAATAGTAAGACCCTTACTATGATAAAGGCCAACGGCACATCTACAATAAAAGGAAAATAATCATGGCAAATGTAAATCTAGAAGGAATAGGACAAGAGATCTTTGAAACTCGCTACGCTTACCCAGGCGAAACTAAATGGGCAGAAAGAGCTAAGGTTGTTGCACGCACAATGGCTTCGGCTGAGAGTGATGAAGATAAAGAGAAGGTTGAGAAACTATTTTACGAGGCCATTGGTTCTGGAGATCTGATCCCTGGTGGTCGGATTATTTTCGGTAGTGGTAGAAACGCAGGGAAGCATAACCTACTAAACTGTTACGTCATTATCCCAGAAGATAATGTAGATTCAATCGGTAAGACTGTAGCAGACATGTACCGCATCTCCTGTGCTGGTGGTGGTGTGGGCTTCAACGTCTCTAAGATTCGCCCCAAGGGTGATCACATTGGCAGCGTTAAGAACTCAGCGCCAGGTTCTGTTGCTGTCCTACAAATGATTAACGAGGTAGGAGAGCATGTTCGAGCAGGAAAGAATCGTCGTACTGCTCTCATGGGTATCCTTAATGTTACTCACCCAGATCTTCTTGAGTTCTTGCATGTCAAGCTCGATCAAGGACAACTAAACAACTTCAATATTTCTGTTGCGATCACTAACAGATTCCTTGAAGCTGTAGAACTCAATGAGCCTTGGTACTTTACTTTTAATAACAAGGAATACCACTCATTCGATGTGTCTCGAAATGGTGAAGATATCATCAGCGTAATCGGCACAAGCGAAGAGGACGCTCTGGTCCGCGCAGAAAACTTCTACAAGGTAAAGTGGACTGACACCTTTGAAATGGTGGGTATGCGTGACATCAAAGCCCGTGAGCTTTGGGATATGATTTGGAAGAACTCAGTTGAGTCTGGTGATCCAGGCATCTACAACATTGATCTTGCCAATCAATACACCAATGTTTCCTACTTTGAAAGCCTGGATAGCACCAACCCTTGTGGTGAGATTTCCCTTCCCTCCTATGGTAACTGCTGCTTAGGCAACATCAACCTCAGCAACATGGTTCTTGAGGATGGTTCTGACCTTGATTGGAAGCGCCTAGCTCGCACGGTGAGAACTGGCATTCGTTTCCTGGATAATGTTCTAACTGTAAACACCTTCCCAACGGAAGAGTGTAAGAAAGTTGGAGAGCGTTCTCGACGCATTGGTCTTGGTGTTACGGGTCTACATTACATGCTTATCAAGCTGGGTATCCTTTATGGTAGTGAGAAGTGCTTGGAATTCCTTGAGCGCCTTTTCGGAACCATTCGTGATGAAGCCTACAAGATGTCTATATACCTTGCAAGAGACAAGCAGCCCTTCCCTGAGTTTGATTACAAGAAGTACCTAGATGAAGAATTTGCTAAGACTCTACCCGCTAGAATCCGAATGCTAATCAAGCGTCACGGTATTAGAAACGCAGTGATGCTTACTATTCCTCCTTGTGGTACTATCTCTATGCTTCACGGTGTATCCAGTGGCATCGAGCCTATCTTCTCAGCGATGTATAACCGTCGATGGAGAAGCGCCAACACTTGGAAAGAACAACTAGTGGTTGATCCTTTGTTTCAAAAATACTATGATGAAGGAAAATCACTAGAGCACTTTGTTGGATCTTACGACATCGCTCCTGAGGATCACATCAAAGTTCAGGCTACAGTTCAAAAGTTTATTGATTCCTGCATCAGCAAGACAATCAATCTACCAGCAACTTCAACACCAGAAGAATTTTCCCAAGCAGCTTTGGACTACGCACCTTACCTAAAAGGTTTGACAGTCTATCGGGCTGGTGCGAAGGGTAATGAACCGCTACAAGCAATACCACTAACGGAGGAAAACATTGAAAAACACATGGGAAGAAGAGAACCAGCAGCAGTTGGAATCCAGTCAGCAGAAGCCTGCTCCCTCGAAGGAGGAGAGTGTGGAGCCTAAAGCTTTTGAAAAGCTTCCTGATGAGAACAACCCTTATTGGGAAGACTGAAAAGACCGATGCCTACATTTGAATGGATATGTCAGGATTGCGATATCTACTGGGACAGGGAGTGCCCAGTAGGTAAAGCTCCTAAGAGAACTAAGTGCCCTAAGTGTGGGAAACTATGTGATCGCTATTGGCAGAATCAGAATGTTTCTGTTAAGTTTGGGGATGACAAGGATTTCCACACTGTACGGGCTCGATATAAAAAACATGCCGAAAAAGGTTTTGATAAAACAGCAGGCGATAGGTGGTTAAATAACCAGATTAAGCACACCAAAGATGCCATGAACGACGAGTCTTTCAGGTATAAATCTGCTAATATTGATTGGGATAAATTTGCCAAAAGCAGAGGTTTGAAGAAGGTTGGTGATGTTGAGGCTCATAAAAAGGTAGAAAGAGCTAGAAAATTAACCGCCGAAGCCTATGATAGAGCAAACCAGATGGGCTATAAGGATATTGGATCGGATAAGCTAGACATCAAAAAACCCAACAAACAATCATAACAATGGCATACGATTTTTCTGATAACATTCAGCGTGGTATTCTCTACCTGCTGAAGTCTGACAAAGACTTCTACCTACAAATCATCAATCTGGTCAAACCAGAATACTTCGAGTACCCCAGCCACGCAAAGATTTTTGAGCGTGTTCGAGGCTACTACGATAAGTATGGTAAGCTCCCTACTGATGATTTTATTGTTCAGGATATCAAGCCCGAGCTAGGTCCTAGGGAGAATGCTTCTGACTATGAGGACGAGCTATCTTACATTAACAATGTAGATGCCTCCACAGTTGGTAACACAGAATACATGCTGGATCTTGTAGAGAACTTTGCTAAGAAGGAGGCCATGAAGGCTGCCATCGCTGACAGCATCTCTCTAATCAAGGAAAATCGTATGGATGAGGTTGAGGCTCTAGTAAAGAAAGCCTTGCTCATCAACCGAGATGTGGATACAGGCCAAGATTACTTCACTGATATCACTGGTCGTTGGGAACGCATCTTCAATAAAAAGCAGGAGAACAAGTACAAGACCTTCCTCCCAAGCATCAATAAATCCCTAGAGGGCGGTTTGGGTTCCAAGGAATTGGCTATGGTTGTTGCGCCCCCTGGGGTTGGCAAGTCTTTGTTTCTGGTTAACCAAGGCGTGCATTCAATGATCGAGGGCAGGAAGGTTTTGTACATCTCTCTTGAGATGAGCGAGGATAAGATCGCACAGAGGTTTGATTCTGTGATGACACTCATGCCTCAGTTCAAGCTCAAGGATCCTGCGAACCAACTGACTGTCAAAGAACGTCTTGAGATGTTCAAGAAAGAGTTCCCTCGCAGTGAATTGGTCATCAAGGAGTTTCCTACAGGCCAAGCTTCAATCAACACAATTAGAAACCTACTGGTTCAGCTCAAGAACTATAATGAGTTCGAGCCTGATCTTCTGATCGTGGACTACCTTGAGCTACTGCGACCCACACGGGAGATTCAGCAGGAGTATCATGCTCAGCAGAAGATCGCAGAGGAGCTTCGAGGCGTAGCTATGGAACACAACTTCCTGGTGTGGACTGCTACCCAGACCAACCGCCAAGGTCGCATGGTAAAAGTTATTACCGACGCTGAACTTGGAGACTCTTATGGTAAGATCAGAACTTGTGATTTCGCAATGTCTCTGAATCAATCCGAGGAGGAGTTTGACGAGGGCAGAATGCGAGCATACGTTATGAAGTCTCGAAACGGACGCCCACGATTTACAGTGCCCATGACCGTAGACTACGGAACCCTTAGATTAGGTGAGGGAGATGCCGAGTATCGAGAAGATTAATCGACCCAAATCAGAGTGGCCTAAGCATCCTATGACAATAAATGCTGGCTATAAAACATTTGATATTGTTCAAGATCCCAAACTAAAAGAATTCGGTGCTGTAGAATTCGTAAAGTCTACCATGTATATAAACCCTCACTTGAAGGATGAGGATTACAAGGGCACTCTAATTCACGAAATGCTTCATATTGTTTTTGAGATGTGGGGCTTTGGTGAAGGTAACGAAGTAGGGAATTTTAGTAACGAGGACCTGACAACTAGAACAGGATATGGCCTACATACTTTAGCAATGCTGAACCCTGAACTATTCAAGTTCATGTTCAGCCCTCCTAAATAGTATGAGGTGCTCACATGATAGATTTAAATTTAGAAGGTATTCTTGATAAGCCCGCCGAGACGTACACCAGAGTATCAGCTTACTTAGGAGGTGTATGGCAGTTTGTCGCGTTGACTAACCCAGTCAAGAAAGCCAATAACCAAAGTTTTTACAGAATTGATTATAAATTCGGAATCGTTAAAACTAAACAATCTGATCCAGCAAAAATTACCTTCGCGGGCAACCCTGGAGATTATGTTGCTTTAGATACTGTCGGAAATTACAGTCTGATTACAAAGGATCAGTACCAGCAGATGTTTAGTCCAAAAAACTCTAAAAGTAACGCAGGCCCTGTAAGCTCAGCCAAGTTGAAGAATCCAAATTATATTACAGAAATAGTTAAAGGATCAGGCCCCACAGCCTCTAATAGCACGACAGTTCAAACAACTCAGAAGAAAGCGGGTAAATCTAATGGTGGATCTACCTGTACGAACTGCGGAGGCTATTAACACTATGGAAGACCTTACTGTACTACTAGAAGATTTCACCTGGGAAAACTACAAGGACATCAGCGATGCTGTTGTCAAATTTGACGAGTTCAACATCGACAACGAAATGTTTCGCCAAGCGTCGATTTACTCGTACTATTATGGACTAATGGGTGCTGCTAAAAAGCGCATGAATGATCTAGACACTGAGCTTGTTCGGCTTTCGTCCACGCTTCGTCGGGACTACAAGGCTGGCACTACCACCAAGCTCACGGCTAAAGATCTAGATGATCTTGTCTTCGCGGACAGCACTTACCAGCAGGCGGTATCAGAAGTAAATGATGCTACCTTCAAATACGAACTACTCAAGGGTCTAGTACGGGCTCTTGAGCAGAAAAAGGACATGCTACAACAGGTGTCCGCAAATAAACGAGAAGAAACTAAACTTTACAAGTGATCTCACTATCATACCATACTAACTAAGGAGTAACTATTATGCCTATTGATCTCGACGCACTACGACGCAAGCACGAACAACTTAACAACCCTGGTGGTTCTAACAATAACAACAACTCGGACTTCCTAAACAAGTTCTACCAAATCCCTGAGGGCAACAACGCTGTCCGCATCCTCCCCTGGAAGGATGAAGATCGTGAATTCTACGCGGAGACTAAGATTCACCGTGTCCCAGGTCCTGATGGTAACGTGAGGAATGTTCATTGCCGTAAAGTTCACGGGGAGGCTTGCCCTCTTTGCGATCTCTACTACGCTCTTTGGAAGACTGGGCGCAAGGAAGATGAGGATCTAGCTCGCCAGATCAAGCCTCGCGCTCGTTACTACATGAACATTCTTGATCGTGAGTCTGGTGATATTAAGATTCTTTCTGTTGGTGTTATCTTGTTTAAGAAGATTATCGGCGCTATGCTTGATGAAGACTTCGGTGACATTACTGATGTGGAATCTGGTCACGATTTCAAGATCGTGAAAGAGATGGATGGACAATGGCCCAAGTACGATCAGTCGGCCCCTCGTCCTAAGTCTTCTCCTCTAGGTTCCAAAGCTGAAGTTGCCTCATGCATGGAGAGCTTGCATGATATTCATGATCTGGTTAAGCTAGAAGACTATGAGGAGGTAAAGCAAGCAGCCCAGGCACTCACTGGTACCTCGGCTCCACAGGGTAACACCCAGCAGTCCGAGGAAGTATCGGATGGTGATTACCTCTCTAAACTTCAAAGTTAATTATTATGAATAAATTTTTAATCGCCCTAGCGACTGTATCGCTAGTATTCCTTTCCTCGTGTCAATCTAACGATTTGCCTCCTGCGACTCAAATGCAGCTACAGGAGATCGAGCAAGAACTAGCTCCTTATTACGCATCATTTGATGATAACGGAGATGGTATCCTTGATCAGGATGAGCTAACCGAAGTTCCTCCAGATGAACTCGCTCGCGTAGAAGAGCTTACTACTCGCTACAACGAGATCTACCAGGAAGGAATCAACCAGAACGCATCCACATTCGTTCAATTCCTTCGTGGTCTGGGTATTCCAGCCCCTCCTGGCAGCGAAATCGCAGCGGGTACTCTTGCTGCTCTGGCTTTCCGTCGCCCTCGTCGTCAGCTTATCGCTGCACTGAAGCACATTTCACCTCAAGGTGGTGGCCCTTCATTCTACGAGGCAGGAAGAGCTTTTCTGTCAATCCCTGGCCTACTTGATTCTACTCCAGCTTCTGGTCAAGTTGCTGAAGAAGAAGTTGCTCTTATCAACACTGAAGAACAACAACTAAACGGCTGAAGTCTTAGCTAGTCGAACTATAATAGGAAGACACCAATATTGGTGTCTTCCTTTTTACTATGAAAGAGAAACTCAAAATACTTGCCGCTCCAGCTAACGAGGGTGGTTGTGCGTACTATAGAATTATTTGTCCTGTCAAGAAGCTTGAGCAGCTTTACGGAGACCGTGTTGAGGTGAGATGGAATAAGAATCCACTCGGTATAGATGAGTCTAATGGTCGATGGAAAAAGGATTGGGACTTCGAGGACATGAAGTGGGCAGACATTGTGTTCACTCAGAACCTGTCCAACTTTGGTGGAAACTACACAGCGCGTATTGTAGGTAAGGCCAAGGAGTTTGGTAAATTCGTACACTACGACACTGATGACCTTCTTACCAACATCTACAAAGGCCACAGATTGTATGATGTGTACAAAGAGAAGGGTTTGGAAGAAATCACCAAGTTCATCTACAACAACTCTGATCTTGTAACTGTCACTCAGCGCAAGTTTGCGGAGCGAGTAGCGCCTTACTGTAATCCAAGCAACACTCTTGCTATCATCAAAAACAGTATCGACTACGATCTGCCCTGCTGGAATATGCCTAAGATTCCAAAGCCCAAGAAGAACTTCACTCGTTTTGGTTGGGTAGGAGGTATCCACCACGAACAAGATTTGAAATACTTTAGTGGTGTTCCTCACTTTGTCAATCAGAGAGTGGGTAGAGAGAATTGTAGATGGGACTTCTACGGGCATCCCCCTCCAAACACTCCCAAGGATGATTGGCAGATTGATGTTTGGAAGAAGTACCGACAGATTATTCTGCGTGGTTTCAAAGGCCAATCAAATTGGAGAATCCACTACGCTCAACAGGCAGACCGTTACGGCCAGTTCTACACTGACATGGACGTAGCACTAGCACCCCTTGAGATGAACGACTTCAATGATAGTAAGTCTGAAATCAAGGTTGCTGAGTGTGGTCGTTACAAGATTCCACTTGTCGCCACGAACTGTGGAGCCTACGATGAGTGGATTGAAGATGGGGAGACGGGGTTTCTGATTGACCCCAACAAGCCCCACTCAGAGTGGACTAGAATTCTAACCATGTGCGCTAAAAGACCCGACATGGTAAAGCGCATGGGTGAGAACCTACACCAGAAGACAGAAGAAGCTTTCAACATGAATAAGGTTGTAGGTCAGAGACTAGATCTGTACAAGGAGCTATTAGTTGCAAGTCAAGCTAGTTAGTGGGTGGTCTAATCCTGGCGGCAGCACCGTTCACCATATAGGTCTAACTAATTTGCTAAATGACAATGGGATAGACTGTACTTTTTACGGACCCCATGAGTGGCATATGGATAAGTGTAAGTCTGCACATATTAGTGATTGTAAGCTCACTGTGCATGACACACTTATCAGCCACTTCATTCAGGTGCCAACCACAAACATAAAAAAGCACATTCTTAGCTGCCATGAGACAAACCTATTCCCCCTCCAACAGATTCCCACGGCGGGGTATGATGTTATTCAATATGTAAGTAATTCGCAAAGGGAATGGCACGGAATCAATCACCCATTCAAGATTATTCCCCCTCGCGTAGAAAAGATCAACTGGAAATTTACTCCCTCACAATGCGCTGGTGTAATTGGTAGTATTGATGAACACAAGCAAACCCATAAAGCTATCCAGCAAGCATTTGACGATGGGTATGATCGTGTGCTTTTATATGGTCAGATTACTGACCTCCCATACTTTCAAAAGTACATTCAACCTTTGATGGGACGGGTTGAGATCCGCAACCATGTAGACGATAAGGAGGCCATGTACGGCTCTGTAGAGGCTGTATACCACGCCTCGAAGCGAGAGACCTACGGACTCGTAGAGGCCGAGTGTAAGGCCGCAGGAGTGCCTTTCAGGGGCGTAGAGAACAACCCTGAGATCCTAACCGATGAGGAGATACTGGAGCGATGGAAACAAATCCTAAATTAAGCATAGTAATTTCATATTACAATAGAAAAAAACTATTTGATAAAACTTTAAAATCTATTCAATCATCAAAACGATGTGACGAAATAGAATTGATTGTAGTTGATGATGGTAGTGATTCTTCTGAGAGGTTAGAGGATATCTTATCTAATTACAAGTTCCCAATCACTTTAATTCGTGTTGAACCTGAAGAGAAGAATTACGTTAATCCTTGTATTCCTTATAATCGGGCAATAAAAGAAGCTAAGGGTGACATAATTATGATTCAAAACCCCGAGTGCTTTCATGTTGGTGAAGTTATTAATTATGCCTTGAAAAATACAAGAGAAGATAATTACTTGGCGTTCTCAACATATGCTCTAAGTAAAGAATCGACTGAAGCATTAGGATCTGGAGAAATTAAACTGCTGGCAAGGGCTTCGAGTGGGGGTCATGTGGAAGGTTGGTATAATCACTCTACGATTAATCCCAGACCGCTCCACTTTACTTCAAGTATCACAAGAAGAAACTTAGAAAAGCTAGGAGGTTTTGATGAGAGTTATGCCGATGGTATCGGGTTTGATGACGATGATCTCCTAGCTAGGATAAAAGATTTAGGGTTGGCAATCGAAATTGTGGACTCACCAATGGTACTGCATCAAAATCATTATGGCGACAATTCTTTTGAGAATAAACATGTAAAAGATCCTGGTTTACTTCAAAAGAATCAAATGTTATATATTTCAAAAAGAAGAGAAAAGTTTAAGCCTAAGATTGTAGGGTTTTCTCAACTTCACAATGAGCTTGAGTTAGGCAATCTAGAAAACTGGTTTAAGTCCATGGAAATCTGTGACGAGATTTATATTTATGATCAAGCGTCCACAGATGGTAGTCTAGATTACTACAAAAAGTTTGATAATGTTCATGTTATAGAATCAAAGATAAACAGATTTGAAGAAGAACTACTTTGTAAGCAAGAGCTTTTGGAAAAGCTACTGAAAGAGCAACCAGATACTTCTTGGATCTTCTGGATGGACGGCGATACTATTCTGGATGCTCGATTAGACAGGCAAATGCTAGAAGAGATTCTATTTAGCTCTGAACTGAGTAATGTCGATGGTATCGCATTAGGGCATTATAACCTTTGGAGAAGCGATAAGTATCATCGGGTTGATGATGAATACGATCACTTCATGAAAGCTGGAAGGATTGCCTTCTGGAGAAACAATGGTAGGTTACGGTTCAATGAGGAGTCAGGGCTTCACAAGAGCCAACACCCTCAAGGGCTTTCCATCGGTAGTAGAATACCCTTCAATCTCATCCACAAAGGCTTTGCAGACGACGACCAGATTATTAAGAAGTATGAAAACTACAAGGCTAGAGGACAGTCTGGTTGGGCATTGGATAGACTATTGAATGAAACAACTCTTCGAGTAGAGGAGGTGCCTGATATAGAAATTCCTGAGTGGTTATTGAAAGACAAAGTAAATCCAAAAAATAAAAAAGCATTGAAAGATATCTATGAAGAAAAACATTGAAGTTATTGGAATGATTTATAAATCGGTTGATTATCTAAATCTGCTATGTGAACAGTTGCGTAGTTGTGAGGTAGATGGTTGGGATGTGGGAATACGAATCGTTGCAAATGATGCAACCTCTGAAGTTCTCAAAGCCTTGAAAAATCAAGAAGTCCCCTTCGATATTTACAATGATCCCACACCAGAGGATTTTTACCTGAACAGAGTTTACCGTTGCTGGAACCACGCAGGAAAAACAAGTAAATATGATAATATTTGTTTTGTAAATTCTGACATGATGTTCTCCCCAAGCTGGCTGAGTAACCTCCTGAAGCATCATGATGGTATTAATATTCCATGCAGCAGACTTGTCGAAAGTGGGAAGCTGCGTAGTGGATCATACGGCATAGAAAAAGACTTTGGAAAGAGTCCTAAGGATCTAGACCAAGAGGGCTTTAATCAGTATGTAGAGCAGATTTCAGAGGATAGATGTGAGGATCGAGGATTGTACATGCCTTGTGTTTTCGAATCTAGAAGGTTTCTTGAAAGTGGGATGTACCCAGAGGGTAATATATTCAGAGAAGGGCAGTATCTCATCGCTGGATATCCGAATGATAGACCTGTGTATATGTCAGGAGATGATTTCTTCTTCAGGTCTTTGGAGGAGATTTATGGCATGAGCCATAAAACCGTTTTTGATTCTATAGTGTATCATATACAGGAAGGAGAAAAAGATGAGTAATTTTCATCATAGTGATTTTGTGAAATTATTGGCTTACATATACAAACCAAAGCTTTATCTAGAACTGGGTTTGTACGAGGGGGAAACATGGAATAAAGTTACCCCCTTCTGTCAAAGAAAAATCGGAGTCGATATCGTTGATAGAGGAGTTAAGGGAGAGGTGCATATAAAAACTACAGACAGCTTCTTCGATCACTTTAATGAGAAGATAGATATGGCTTTTATAGACGCTGACCATACCTTTGAAAGCGTCAAGCAAGATTTTTTAAACTGTTACAAAAGATTAAATGATGGAGGTATTATTGTATTACATGATACGGATCCTGAAGATAATTCATTATTTGTGTCTAATCGTTGCGGTAATGGTTATAAAATAGTAGACTTTTTAGAAAAAGAATTTGATGATATAAACATAGTGACTTTGCCGCTTACAGAGGCAGGCATCTCTATTGTAAGTAAAAAGCAATCAACAAGAACACACCTTAGAAATGAAAAAAATATATCATAAAGGTAAACTGCTTCACAAGGTATGCACACCAGAAGACTTTACAGAAGAAAGAACTGAGCTAGTTGATTCTGATCAATTTATTCAGTGTTCTTTCCTAAAGATGAATGAAGGTAAAACATTTAGACCTCATAAGCACATATGGAAAGCTCCTAATTTTTCAAGGTTTATTGCTCAAGAAAGCTGGGTCGTTATTAGGGGAAGTGTTAAAGTATACTATTTTGATACAGAAATGAACCTTCTTGAAACTCATATACTTAAAGCAGGTGATGCGTCATTTACCCTAGAGGGAGGTCATACTTATGAAATACTAGAAGATGATACTCTAGTTTATGAATATAAAACGGGTCCATACGAAGGACAAGCCAAGGACAAGGTGTTTAAATGAGTTTTAATATAGTAAAGAAGTTTGAGAATGCTATAGCAGAGTTTTATGGCGCTCCTTATGCAGTAGCTACTGATTGTTGCACACATGCGCTTGAGTTGTGTTTGAGGTACACAAAGCCTGAGCATCCTTTGATGATTCCTAACAGAACCTATATATCTGTTCCGTTCACACTAGAGAAGCTAGGATTAGATTGGCAGTTTCACACATTACCTTGGAGTAACTACTATTCCATCCTGGACACCAATATTATTGATGCGGCTGTGTTCTGGGAAGAAGGGGGTTACGAGCCTAACACATTTATGTGCCTAAGCTTTCAACACCAGAAGCATCTTAGCCTTGGTAGAGGAGGGATGATTCTCACAGATAATGAAGAAGCCGCGAAGGAACTAAAGAAAATGTCCTACGATGGTAGGACGCCCGACAAGCCCTGGAGAGAGCAAGACATCTCAAGCATGGGATATCATTACTACATGACACCTGAGACCGCACAGAAGGGACTACGGGCGCTGGAGGAGGCGAAGCAGCGTAAGCCTAGACAGTGGGTGTGGGAAGATTGGCCCGACTTGCAGGAGATGTCTGTATTTAAATGAATCAAAAAGTATTCATAGCGACCGCTAGATCAGTTGGAGAAAAGTGTATCGAATATGCTAAAAATAATCTACCAACAGGGTTCGAGCTTTGTGATACTTTAGAGGAATCTGACATTGTAATTTGTGTAATGTTTGATAAAATACTAGGAGAGGATTTTATCAAGGGTAGAAGATGTTACAATTTTCATGGAGGCCTACTTCCAGACTACAGGGGTGTGGGCATCTTTAGTTGGGTTATCATAAACGGAGAGAAAGAGACAGGCATAACTTTGCATGAGTTAGATGCAGGGCTAGACACAGGACCCATTATTTCTTGCAAAAAGTTTTTGGTAACTGAGTCATCGACGGCGCACTCCCTATACACACAAGGGATGGATGCTATGTTTGAACTATTCAAAGAATACTTTCATAAACTATTGATTAAAGATTATGAAGCAACTCCTGTACAAAAGAAACCAAACTCGCTTTACACAAGAAAAATGCTGAATGATCTTCGAGATATAACTCGGCTGGCTAGAGCCCTCCACTTCCCTGAAAAAGAGGGTCTTTATTACAAGAACTCTGAAGGAACTAAGACTATCATAAAATATGAATAAAAAAGCCCTTATCACAGGTATTGCAGGACAAGATGGTAGTTATCTTGCGGAGCTTCTTATATCGAAAGGCTACGAGGTTCATGGCATCGTAAGAAGAAACTCCGTGCCAGAGAATCAAGATATACGAATTAGAGGTAAAGGTGTTATCACTCACTATGGTGATCTTCTTGATCCTTATTCTCTAAACAGAATTCTACAAGAGGTAGACCCAGATGAAGTGTACAATCTGGGTGCTCAAAGCCATGTTAGAATTAGCTTTGACATGCCTTCGTTTACGATTCAAACAAATGCTTTGGGTGTGTTAAACATGCTTGAGGCGATCAGGCAATACAATCCAAAGATAAAGTTTTATCAAGCGAGTTCCTCAGAGATGTTTGGTAACTCGGTTGACGCTGATGGATACCAGCGCAAAACTACGCCCATGACTCCCACATCTCCTTATGGCTGTGCAAAGGTCATGGGTTATAATCTAGTCCGCCACTACCGTGCTGCTTACGATATGCACGCTTGTAATGGCATCCTTTTCAACCATGAGTCTCCTCGCCGTGGTTCAAACTTTGTCACCAACAAAATTGTGAAAGGTGCTGTAGAGATCAAGAAGGGAAAGCGTGATAAGCTGGCGCTAGGCAATCTAAATGCATCTAGAGACTGGGGGCACTCCAAGGATTATGTTCGTGCCATGAATATGATTGTGAATTATGACGAGCCAGGGGACTGGGTTGTGGCTACAGGACAAAGCCGCACGATTCGTGACATGTGTGAAGTTACCTTCAAACATCTAGGTCTTAACTATGAAGACTATGTGACTGTTGATCCTAAGTATTTTCGTCCACAAGAGCTAGACTTCCTCAAAGGAGACTCGACTGAAATTCGTGAAAAACTAGGCTGGGAGCCTGAATACACCTTTGAAAGCATGGTGCATGAAATGGTAGATCACTGGATGGAGAAGGTATGAGTAATTTAGATAATAAAGTTGGGTGGTTGGTAAACGACTGCTTAACTTGTATACCCAATGTTAGAACTTTTTGGCACCATCTACTAGATGAGTTCCCAGGGCTAGAAGATAAGTGCAATGGTTACACAGACTATCGCATCCTTGCACCTACCATAGAGAGTTTGCCAACTCGTCCTGATTATATCATCAGGAATGCAAGTTATTTTCGTAAGCTAAATATTGATGTCCCAACATTTTGTTTGGTTCAGGACACAATGAATGACCCAATGCAAACTGAAGTTCTTAATTCAGTAACCTGTGTGGTATTTGCATCTAAGCAAACTCAAAAACTTTACGAAGGCAGAATCAATCCAAAAAATCAAAGGGTTATTGAGCAATCTTCCGATTTTGATTTTTTCAAGCCAACATCGGAAAGGCATCCTGATGTGTTACCTAATTCTATCCTATTCATAGGAGATTCTTCTTATGAGAAAAAGGGGTTTCATAGAGTTCTGAAACTTATCGAGACAATGCCTGATTTTAATTTTTGTCTCGTAATGAAGGACGATACAACCCTGAGTGCCATCCCAGAGGAGCATAGAAGTAGAGTTCGTATATTTAATAAAGTGAATGCTGACACGGTTAAGTTACTAATTAATTCTTGTGTATGCGCCATCTGTACCTCAGGAAATGAAGAGGGTCATTTTGCTGGCATTGAGATTGGAGCTTGTGATGTACCCATGGTTGCAAGGCCCATGGGCTGTTACTTGGATAGAGTGGATGATAAGTCCTGGGGTATCGTAGCCAAAGACGACAAGTTCCCAGAGACCATCAGATATGTTGTTGATAACTTAGATCAGTTTAGTCCTCGTGAGTATTATTCAAAAGAATATACACTAGAGAGGTGTATGCAGAAATGGAGAGAGTTACTTGAGGAGTTTGTGGTATGAATTTTACAGTTGAAGTACGGTCTGGATTGTGTAACATGATTAAATCTTTTGTTACGGCGTTAAGCATAGGAAAAGCTAATGTATTACCAAACCACACAATCCACTTTGACGCGGACCATAGTGAAATATTCGATAGTAGCTTGATTTGTAAGAGTCCTGCTGAATTTGGTGTTTCTTTTATTACAGCTAGATTTCTCATCTTAGAGTCTGAGGAAGAAGAGCAAGCTGATCTGATCAATGATGCGAAAGCCCTTGGGGATCATCCCAATATTGCGAACAAACAACTCGCTCCTTTCTTTTCTGAAAAAACGATTGATTGGTTCTACGATAGAAGTCTGATATGCGATAAGGTTTATGACAGAATTCAAAGAGGCATCAAACGGATAAAGTGGAGACCAGAGGTGCTGTCGGAGGTTGAAAAGGTATCTAAAGAATTTGAAGGTCGCGTGCTAGGAGTTCAAGTAAGAACCTGGACGCATCAGAGCGATCCTCCTAACTGTACAAGCATCAGAGATGGTGTAGAGAGAGACTATAATTTTGAAACATATCGTGAGGCAATAGATAAGTTCCTACCAGAGGTTGATACTGTTTTTGTTACGGCAGACAGGGTTGAAGCTCTGCAAGATTATGTTGACTATCTGAAAGATAAGAATGTTAAGGTTGTTCTGTATGTTCAGCCAGACAATGTTACTCAACTACAATATTCATCAGCTACGATGCTGCTGGGAGCTAAGTGCGACAAGCTGGTCCTTTGCCGACTGAGCACTTTTGCAGAATGCATGTGGTGGTTTGGTGGCTGCAAGGCCGATGTAATCCCAGTATTTTAGTATAAAATTTTTCAAAACACACTATAATACACTATGAAACAAGACCCTAATGTTTATAGCCCTTTTAAGGCTGCTCACCATACGGATCGTATTGAGCAGTTTAAAGAGGGTAAGCAACCTGTACCTCTACAGGTTCAGTTGATTATCGCAGACCTCTGCAACCATAACTGTTCTTTCTGTGCTTATCGAATGGAGGGCTACACATCCAATAAGAATTTCGGTGAGTGGGACGCGGTGAAGGGTATGATTAACAATAACCCCAATCGTATGATCCCTTATGAGAAGTGTGTCGAGATTCTTGATGATTGTGCCGAGCTAGGTGTTAAAGCTCTCCAGTACACAGGCGGTGGAGAGCCCACAGTTCACCCAAAGCATAAGGAGATCTTTCAATACACACTAGACAAAGGCATGGATCTTGCTCTAGTGACCAATGGGACCATCATGCGCCCTGGAGTTCCTGAGATTCTGGCACAAGGTAAATGGGTTAGATTCTCGATTGACGCTGGTAAGGCAAAAACCTACTCAGAGGTCCGAGAAGTTCCAGAGACATTCTTCCAAAAAACTTTGGATAACATTAAAAAAGTTGTAGAGGCTCGCAACAATTTGCCTGGATCTGATTTGGTAATCGGAGTTGGATTTGTTGTCACTAAAGAAAACTGGAGAGAGATTTATGATGCGGTAGAGATCTACAGCAAGCTTGGTGTCGATAATGCTCGCATCAGTGCCGTGTTCACTCCAGAAGACTTTGATTATCACAAGGAACATTGGGAAGAGGCTAAGGAGTTAACGCGCCGTGCTAAAGAAGATTTTGAGACTGACGAGTTTAAAGTATTCAACCTATTTGGAGACCGTATTTCTGATCTTCAGCAACACAGACCTGACTATGATTTCTGTTCTTACATGCATCTTAACACATACATTGGTGGGGATCTAAAAGTCTACACTTGTTGTAACAACGCATATAATGATCACGGCGATATGGGATCTATCAAAGATCAAACATTTAAAGAGTATTGGCTGTCAGAATCCAAGAAGAATCGCTATGATAAGTTCAGGGCCTCCTCCTGTGCCCGATGCATGTTCAATAACAAAAATAGGTTTATCAATTACATGATTGAAGACAATCCTGTCCACGTTAACTACATCTAATCATGAACTTCAACGACTATCAAGAGGAAGCGATCAGCTTCGCTATCTATCCAAAAAGCAAAGAGTGGGATCTTCCGCTATACCCAGCCCTTGGCCTAGCAGGTGAGGCAGGGGAAGTAGCTGAAAAGATTAAGAAGCTAATGCGTGACACCGACGCGAAAATTTTGACCGCAGACCAATGCGATGAAATTGCCAAAGAGATTGGTGATGTACTTTGGTACTGTGCTAATCTTGCTGAAGACCTGGGTTTGGATCTAGAGCGAGTTGCTGAACTCAACCTAGAGAAGCTGCGATCGAGAAAGGACCGTGGTAAGATCTCAGGATCAGGAGACAATCGCTGATGCCTAGGTATCAATACGAGTGCTCTGCTTGTGAACTTCAGTTTGAGCTATTTGAATCTATCCGAGAGAACATCGAGAGAGGTGCTCCTCACTGTCCCAAGTGTGATCCTGAGGGCGAGAGGGACACCACGATGTTTAAATACTTTGGTAACTGTCGTCCAGCCTTCAAGGTTAATGGAGAAGGCGCATACGATAATAGGATGAAATGATGCAAGTCCCGCCGCCCGCGCCGCCGATGAGGGCGGCAATCAAAGCAAGCAAGAAAAGCTCCGAGAGGTTCAAAATTGGGGCTGCCATATCAAATAAAAATAAAGTTCTTGCTGTGGGACATAACAAACACAAAACCCACACTAAATACAGTAGTGGGCCTTTCTGTACTACTCATGCGGAGGGCGATGCGATTCGTAAAGCAGTAAACAAGGGTGTCGATCTTCTGGGAAAGACGCTCTTTGTTTACAGGAAGAACTGCCGATTGTCGAAGCCGTGCCCTGACTGCGAAAAACTAGCCAGAGATCACGGCATAAAGAAGGTTGTATACTCTGTTGATCCTGGTATCTTCGAAACCCTAATATTGACATGACCTTTAAGTTTAATGAATGGATTGTAGATGTACTACCAACCCTTGATGCTGGGGTAACACTAGCATTGAATTCAGGCCACGTTGCTACTCTTGACGTTGGCATTGATGCGCCAGAGGATTTGAGAGATCCTTATATTGAATTTGCAGGCAACATTATCAAACGTAGTGGTGTTACTCGCTTTGATAATAACTTGGACCCAACTGTAAAGAATGGGCCTCTCATTCGTTATATCTTCTCCGCAAGACATAACACTCCTGCGCTTGAGCTTGATATGTTTATCAACAACGGCACGCTGGATAACACCAAAGAGGATGAGAACAATCCTCTTACCCCACACTTGCTGTCGAATGGTATCTTCATCACCACGCCTAAGGGCTACAGGTGGGTAAGTAAAGTTGACACGGTGAAGACCCAAGAGATTCAGATTGGAGACGAAACTGTTACCACTGTGCTTATTGAGAAGGCTTGGTTGGCGCAGGCTAGTTTGGTGTGGTTGGGTCTTTACCTTGTTCCTAATGTCCTTGAAGAGAGTATCGTCAACGACTACAGAAACAATCTTCCTTGGGCAGATAAGGTTCAGCCACAATGGCTAGGCCCCTCGAAGTCTCCAACACTGAAGGACACTCCAATCTTTGCTGATTACTATCTCGCAAAGGTAAACTCAGACTTTGACAAGTGGAATGTAAACTTCTCACAAGCCTTTATCGAAGGCCCTGAGGAGATTGGTAGCATTCCAAACATGTTTATCCCCCAATCCCTTAGCTACCTTGTTGCTGCGAACGGGCAGATGACTGGTGGACACGGAATGGGTATTGACAGCCTTGCTCAATACTATGGTCTGCCAGCAGGTAAGCAATGGCACATGGCAGCTAACGCTTTGGTCTATTCATTGTGCCGTCCACAGCGGGGATTCTTCAATATTGATGATGACATCGCAAGCTTGGATAAAGTTCTTGCTAAGATCAAGAGCGGTGATGTAGAAGCTCCCTGGGAGAGTTGGAATCTTTCACTAGGAGGAACCCACAAGATCTTCCATAACCAACACAACCCATTTGGTTTCACTGAGCCTGAATCAGGTTGGGAAGGAATGGAAGGCGGCATTGGCAAATCAGGTAGTGTAGACCTTCAACACTTCTCCCGTGCGTTTGGTCCTGCTGTTTTCCTAGCAGAGCGTTTCGATGACGAGGTAGGCAAGGAAGCTATTCGTTGGTTTGCTTCTACCGCACGACTCGATATTGAAGATCCAAGAGCAGCTATTGGTCAGGACGAGAAGGGTTGGTACTCCAACCTCGGTCGTGGTTATGCTTTCGCAGCCATGATTAACGTCTACGACTGGCACTTCAATAAAACTGAGGATGCCAAGAAGTGGGCAGAGTGGTTTATCGAAGCTTGTCAAACTTTCCAGACTAACGGTATGAAAGATGGCAACTCAGGAGGATCATTCTGCTGCTGGAGAACCCCACAATGGTCTGGATCAAAGGAGATCAATTGGGCTAAGCAGGTGTGGGCTGATAAGAATAACTACGAGGGAGACCTTGATGCGCTCGATCCCATCCCAATCACTGGTTCGTACCAGGAGATGCTTATCTTTGGTGCGTTAGCCCTAGCTCACTACGCTGGTCTTGATGTAAGCATGGATGCTCTAAACAAGCAACTTGAATTCTTATCAGAAGCGACACCAG
>Ga0208162_1000432_pt1 | contig 24437 bp, 15 predicted proteins | sample CB_VirMetaG_4_FD_184539 | JGI IMG/M metagenome (GOLD analysis project Ga0208162, IMG submission 184539) | Freshwater to marine saline gradient viral communities from Chesapeake Bay - CB_1508_1M Viral MetaG (SPAdes) (version 4) | ecosystem: Environmental > Aquatic > Marine > Coastal | place: USA... | reverse complement strand
GCCGTTGTTGGTGCTGGTGGATCTCTTGTATTCTCCGTAACTGGTCCTGGAACCAATTATACTGCTGATGATCTGGTTCTTCCCCCAGAACCAAATGGGGAAAATCTCCCTATCGTTGGTTTGACGAGAATTGGTCTTGGCGCAACTACGGTAACAGGTGTTGGATGCTCTATTTCTGTAGAAATCGCTGGTGTTGGCACCGCCACTGGAATTGGATCTACTTATTATGAAGTTGCCAGATGGGAATTTAGCAAGAAAGGTTATGGATTCAAACGCGGTGATACCTTCACTGTTTCTGGTCTTTCTACTGATCCTGGTGCTGGAGACAACTACAGAAACTTTGAAATTGAAGTCGTTGATGTATTTACCGATCAAGTAGCAGCATGGCAGTTTGGTAATATCGATTATCTCGATAATATCAAACCATATCAAAATGGAGATCAGAAAAGATTCATTCTTGAGTATCAGAGATCCATTGTCAGTTTTGAGATTGATAGAAATGATGCAGATTCTAAGGAAATTGATCTGTCCGCAGTTCTTCTCATCTTTATCAACGGTGTAATCCAAGAACCTGGAGTTAACTATGTGTTCACTGGAGGATCAGTCCTTGAATTTATTACCGCACCTACTGCTGAAGACAATGTTGTCATCTTCTTCTACAGAGGAACAATTGGGCAGGATAGCTTCCTGTTTGATGTCAACGAAGTTATTAAAGTTGGTGATGAAATTAAACTTGAAAAGAGTACTGAGGTAGAACTGAATAGAGTACCTAAAACTGTCGAAAACTTTGCACAATCTGAAAATAGAATCGTTAAGAGAATTGATAGTGCAGTTACTGTAGAAACACCATTCTATCAAGGAGTAGGTATTAGTAATGACAACTACAAACCACTAACTTGGATAAAACAGAAGAAAGACATTTTGATTGATGGTGCAGTTGTTTCTAAAGCAAGAGATTCTATTGAAGCTCAAATCAGTCCGATTGCTAGCGTAATTGGTGTTGTAAGCACAACTGACGCATTTGTTTTTGTTGATTCTGTTGCCCTGTTCAAAGATACTGATGGTTCTTTGACTGAGAACTTTAACATCACATTTATTGCTCAGACTGGATTCGGAACTACCGCCGTTTCTGGTATTAATTATGAAGATATGACGGGCATCAATCCATTGGTAGTTAATGTACAAGGATATATCGGTCTTGTGACTGGTATTAGCACATGTCCTGGTATTGGAACTGATCTTGCAATTCAAATCCAATTTGATGTTCAAGAGTATGTGAACAATGGTAATGATCCCACTGGACTTGGAACCAATTATCCTTTCAGACTCTATGGAACTGGAATCAACACAACTGGTATTGCAATAACATCTATCGATACTCACGACACAGATGTTGTTGGAACTAGTACATACTATGCCGATAATATCTACTATGCATCCGCTGTTTCCTTTGTCCCTGGATCTGGAAGTCGCCTTGGAATCATTACTGCAAACATTGCATCTTATACAGATACAACTGGTTTTGTTGGAGTTGGTTCTACTGCCTACCCTTACGCTTACTTTACTTGGGGTAGATTTGGTGAGGTTGATCGTGCTGCTAGACCAGTTTATGCAAATGTCAAGGGATTAAATTATGACCCACAAATGAGCGAATATCCCATTGTACAAAGAAGGGGTGTTGGACTGAGAGGGACGGGGGGTCTTCCGAAACGATTATAAATACAAAAAAGTTAGACCTTTCGCCCGCTCATAATAATGGCAGCCATTATCACCGATCAATTTAGGGTCATTAACGCAAATAATTTTGTAGACTCCGTAATTGATGGATCTAATTCATATTATACATTTTTAGGTCTTGCTAATCCGACTATTGCGGGTTATGGAAGAACTAGCACTTGGAACAGTACGACTGTCCAACCTCCATCACCAATTGATAATATCAGTTATGTCAATCATGTTTATGACACGATGCTGTTTGGGCGAAAGATTCTTCCTGGTGATGTAAGACGACTAGTTCGCAAAGTTCAATGGACAAAAGGTACATCATATGATATGTACCGTCATGACTACAGCACAAATAACAGGTCTCTGGTTTCTAACTCCAGCAGACTATATTCTGCAAATTATTATATAATTAACCAAGACTTCCAAGTCTACATTTGTATTAACAATGGTTCTGCTGGAATTACCTCAGTAGCGAGTGCTTCTCTCGATGAACCAACATTTACTGATTTGGAGCCATCCGCTGCTGGGACGAGTGGTGACGGTTATCTATGGAAATACCTCTTTACTGTTCCTCCCGCCGATATCGTTAAATTCGACTCAACTGAATATGTAGCTGTTCCTAACGAATGGTTAAACTCTACAGATAATGAAATTAAAGTTGTTAGAGATAACGGAGATTCCACTATCAATAACAACCAAATTAAAGTCGTTTCTATCGATGAACAGGGAGAAGGATATGCATTCCTGTCTACTCCAGTAGAAGTAGACATTTTGGGTGATGGTAGTGGAGGTAAAGTAAGAATTCAAACCAACACAAACGGACAAATCATTTCCGCTACAGTTACTGCTGGTGGTCAGGGATACAGTTTTGGAAGGGTTGATCTTTCTAGTATTAATGGTTCTGTTACAAAGTTTGCCAAACTGACTCCCATCATTCCGCCGTCCAGAGGACATGGTTATGATTTGTATAAAGAACTTGGCACTGATAAGGTTCTAATCTACTCTAGATTTGACAATTCTAGTTACGATTTTGCTTCCGATACGACATTTGCTCAGATTGGTATCCTTAAAAACCCAATTGCAGCTGGTGCTGGATCTACTGCTGTTCTCAACACATCAGAATTTTCTAACACTAAAGCAATTAAGTTTACAGGAAGCAGCGCACAACCACTCGCAATTGGATCTAAGATTCAACAAGCTATTCCTGGAATTGGAACTGCAAAGGGTTATGTAGCTTCTTATGATGCATCCACTCAGGTCATCAAGTATTTCCAAGACAGAAATCTTTATGTTGACCAGATTTACTACGATGCAACTGATAGCATCAGCGTTGCTGGTGATGCGGCAGTTTTGGAGTTTTCTTCTTCTGGAAATGCTGTTACTGCAGATGGTGGATTTAGTGTAAACATTGATTCTGGTTTCTCTGGAATTTCAACAACTACTCCTTCGGGTAAAGTTGTTGATCTAGGTGTACAATTCACCAGTGGTCTTGCGCCATCCGAAATAAATAAAAGGACTGGTGAGATCATTTACCTTGATAATAGACCTTCTATTACAAGGAATGAGCGTCAAAAAGAAGACATCAAAATCGTTTTAGAATTCTAAGAAGATGCCACAACAGACTAACCTCAATGTAAGTCCATACTATGACGACTTTGATGCCGAGAAGGGGTATCATCGAGTCCTGTTCAAACCAGGATTTCCCGTACAGGCTAGAGAACTTTCTACCTTACAATCTATCCTGCAGAATCAGGTAGAGACATTCGGTAGTCATATCTTCAAGGAAGGATCCATTGTTATCCCTGGATCATGCACATTTGATGGGCAGTATTATGCGGTTCAAGTTAATCCAACTCACTTAGGCGTTGATATTGGAGCATATGCCTCTCAAGTCGTTGGTAAAATAATCAAGGGTCAGACATCTGGAGTTACTGCAAAAGTAATTAATTATATTAGTGCTACTGAGTCTGACAACGACAACGATACTTTTTTCGTAAAATATATCAAGTCTGCTAATACTGGCGATTTTGAGTTTTTCAGTGACAATGAAGTTCTAGTTGCTGAACAGGCATTTTCTTTCGGCGGTACAAGCATTAATGTTGGTGGAACATTTGCATCTACAATTGAACTGAATGCCTGCAGCATTGGATCTGCTGCATCTGTTGATGAAGGTGTATATTTTGTTAGGGGTAATTTTGTTAGGGTACAGAAGCAAACAATTATCTTAGATCAATATAATTCCCAACCTTCTTATCGTGTTGGTCTAAAAATTGTAGAAAGTGCAATCAGTGCTAAAGCAGATAATACACTTTACGACAACGCAAAAGGATTTTCTAACTTTGCTGCTCCTGGAGCAGATAGACTTCAAATCAAACTAGTTCTTGCTAAAAAAGCAGTTACTGATTTTGAAGATACTGACTTCGTAGAAGTTCTTAGAATTGATAACGGAACAATTCTTTCTATTAAGAAAGACACCGAATATTCTAGAATCAGAGATTATATTGCATCCAGAACATTTGATGAGTCTGGCAACTATTCTGTTGAGAAATTTATTGTTAATGTTGAAGAGTCTCTAAATGACAGACAGGGGAATAATGGCGCGTATTATTCCGATCAAACCACATATGACGGAAACACTCCGTCTGATGATCTTGCTGTATTAAAGATCAGTGCTGGTAAAGCATATGTCTATGGATATGATATTTCTACAGATGGTCCAACAACGATTGACATATTCAAACCCAGAGAGACTCAAGAAGTCAAGAATAAGGCATTCCCATTTGAAATGGGGAATAAATTTGTTGTCAATAATGTCGTAGGTCTCACTACCTTTACAAATAGAATTGATCTCTATAGTGGTCCTTATTCTGGAGCAACAAATGTTGCTGCGGGAACTAGTGTAAAGATCGGAGATGCTAAAGTATATACTATTGGACTGAGAGATGCTGAATATAAAGATGCATCTACAGAATTCAATATGTACTTGTATGATGTACAAACATATACAACATTAACACTAAACGATAATGTTAGTGCTACCGAACTGATTGAATCCGCATACATTGTCGGTAAAGAAAGTGGTGCTAGTGGATATGCAGTTGCAGCTGGATCTGGAACTAGTACTGTTAACATCACACAAACATCTGGAAACTTCAGATTGGGAGAACAAATCCTAATCAATGGAGTACAAGAACTCCCCAGAGCTATTGAGAACATCAAGACTTATGGGATTAATGATGTTTACAGTTTCCAACAATCTAGTACATTCTCTGCAGACAAAAAACTGACAGACCGACTTCCTCCTAGATTTGGAAACGGTCTGATGAGAATCACTGCTGCAGGGACGGTGACTTCTCCTAGATTTGATAGTTTTCAATCATTCAAACCTGGAGATGTTATCAGATACGAATCTGCTACAGATACTGGTGGTGCTGCTCTGAGTGTTCCCACTCAAAATGTTGTTATTTCTATTGCTTCTGACCTTCAATCGATGCAGGTTGGAGCAATGACAACCGTATCTGGTCTGTTTGATGGTGGAGTAAAAGCATTTGAGGGTGCTGTAAAGATCGGTGTTCAAGACAGTAATGTTGAAAATGCATCTTTAATTACTAGACTCCCTGATCTCAATATTGCCAATGTAGATTTCAGCAATTCTACTTTACTACTTTCTGCCCAGGTTACCAACGAAACCACGACTGCTGGTGGCGTATTGGTTGTTCCTATCTCTTCTGTGAATCTTGACGACGCATCTTTCGTTGCATTTGATCAAGAGAGATATCAAGTACAATACTCTAGTGGGACAATCGCTGATATTGATGAGTCCCAAGTTCTTGTAACTCCAACATCTCTTACTATTTCTGGACTGACGCCAAGTCAATCTAACATCAAAGTTAATGTAACTGTCTCTAAGGCAAACATCAAGAATAAAGTAAAAGAGTACAAGAGATCTCAAAAAGTTTCTATCACAAGATCTACAAACAGAAGATCTGGATCTGACCCCAACACAAGCGTTAACGATGGTCTGACTCATAGTGAACTCTATGGTATTAGAGTTCAGGACAGAGAAATCTGTCTCAACTATCCAGATGTAATTGATGTAGTAGCAATCTATGAGTCTCTAGATACATCTGCCCCAATTCTCGATAAACTGACATTCTCTTCTACGGATAATGTCTTTGCGAGTGCTATCGTTGGTGAAAATATTTTTGGTACGACTAGCAAAGGAATTGCTAGGGTTGTATCTATTGATGCTCTTAATAGTCAAATTGAAGTTGTATACTTGACAGATGACAGATTCTCTGTCCTAGAGCCACTTGAATTTGAAGAATCTAAGGTTGTTGGGGTTCTTCAAGCATACACTCCTGGAAAGTATAGAGATATCACTACAAGCTATTTGCTAGATAAGGGGCAGAAAAATCAATATTATGATTATTCTAGAATTGTGAGGAACAGAGGAGCATATGTTCCTCATAGACAGTTGTTAGTTGTTTACAATAGATATGATGTGCCCAGTGGAGATACGGGTGATGTATTTACTGTCAATAGTTATGATGAGCAAAGATATTCCAAAGACATTCCAAATATCGGACCTTCTGAGGTCGCTGCTCATGATGTATTAGACTTCAGACCTAGAGTAACTACATTTAATCCTGGTTCTGCATCGAAGTCTCCTTTCTACTATACATCTAGAGACTTTGACGGTGAACCAGATAGAATTTTGACTCCTAACGAGTCAATGACATTTGATTATGATTTCTATCTACCTAGAATCGACAAGTTGATTCTTCTCCCAGATGGATCATTTAAGGTAGAACTTGGCAAAGCATCAAGGCAACCTATTCCCCCCGCTAGCACTAGTATAGGAATGGAGATCGCCACTATTCTTCTTCCCGCATATATGAAAGATGTAGAAGAAGCGAGAGTCTACTTAAAGGATAACCGTAGATTCACAATGCGTGATATCGGTGATCTTGCCGATAGAGTTGAAAATCTTGAACTTGCTACTAGTCTCTCTCTACTTGAAAAGAGTGCCGAGTCTCTACAAATTAGAGATGCTCAAGGTCTTTCTAGATTTAAGTCTGGATTCTTTGTAGACAATTTTAAGACTAGTGACTTCATGGATCCTAGTTCTCCCTGTGAGATTGATACGGATCTTGGTGAACTTAGACCTCTTAGAGAATTTGCTTCTATTGATCTACAAGTAGCACCTGCAACAAATCTCCCCGTTTCTCAGGTTGATTACGATTCAAACTTTAATCTGCTTGATCCCAATACACAAAAAACTGGAGATCTCCTCAGCCTTAAATATGAGGAAGTTGAGTATATCAAGCAAGAGTTTGCAACCAAAGTAAACAACATCAACCCGTTCCATGTTGTTGCATATACTGGTGAACTTAGACTTAATCCGACAGTTGATAACTGGATTAATACTAGAAGAACTCAAAATGTCATTCGTAATACGATTGGTATTACAATCTTCAATAATCAAGTTACAGCAAACTTTAGTTTAACTAGAGGCGGAACTCTGGGTGGATCTGCTACTACAAGAACTAGAGAAGTTGGTAGATCTGTTCAAAGAGATGACATTAGATCTGAAAACACCTTTATCGCAGAGGAAACATTTGATCCATTCTGCCGTTCTAGGAACATTGAATTCAGAGGAATTGGTCTGAAACCCAATACCAGTTTCTATGCTTTCTTTGATAACCAAAGCGGACTTGATATTATTCCCAAACTTCTTGAAGTTAACAATGTTTCTGGATCTTTCCAAGTTGGAGAAACTATTAGAGGTCGTGTTGCTGGCAACAATTTTGAGTTTAGACTTTGTACTCCTAATCACAAATCTGGACCTTTCAATAATCCCACTGAAACATATAGCATTGATCCCTATAACCCAACATCTACGCTTCCTAACGGATATTCTCAGGCATCCACAGTTCTCAACATTGACACAGTAGGACTCGCTGCTCAGGCACAAGGAGCTTTCTTTGGTCTTGTTCTTCCTGGAATGGTTCTGAGAGGATTGACGAGCGGTGCTCAAGCAACTGTTAGTCAAATCAGATTGATTTCTGATGACTTTGGTGATTTGATTGGATCTGTCTTCATCAGAGATCCTAATCAAACTCCCACACCTCAGGTCAGAATCAGATCGGGAAGCAGAGACTTTAAGTTAACATCTAGTCAAACAAACCAAGATCCAGCACCAGGAAGCACTCTTATTTCTACTGCGATTGGTAGATACCTTGCAACTGGAACAACAAGAGTCGTACAAACTGATATTAGAATTACGACTCTTCAGACTACTACGATTACTAACCTCTCTACAATTGACATTAGAGGTACTATTCCTCCCCCGCCTCCTCCGCCGCCGCCAGTTATCATTAACCGCACAACGGTTGTTAATAGAACAGTAGTGGCACCCGCGAGAGCTCGCCGTGTTCAGGTAAGGAGAAGAGACCCTCTTGCTCAAACAATTGTAACAGGACCAGAGGGTGCGTGGATTACTTCTCTTGATGTCTTCTTTTCCAAGAAGAATAGCGGAACCACTCCAGTAACAGTCCAAGTCAGAACAGTAGAACTCGGTACACCCACATTACAGGTGATTGAAAGAAATGCCGTTGCCGTTCTGAGACCTTCTGATATTACTACATCTGTAAATGGATCTATTCCTACAAGGGTAAGATTCAGAACTCCTTTCTATTTGGATCCCGAAACTACATACGCTATCGTACTTGTTTCTGATAGTGACGAGTATGAGGTATTCTGTGGAGAAATGGGTCAAAAAGCACTCAACGCTCAGTTGCTTCCCTCTGCTCAGGGTAAGATTTACTCCCAACAGTTTGCCATGGGATCTCTGTTCAAGTCACAAAACGGAGAAATTTGGACACCATCTCAGTTTGAAGATCTTACATTCACACTCTATAGAGCCAAGTTTACTGCTGATAGCGGTCTTCTTACATTCTACAACCCTCCCATTGAACCCAATAACGGACTTCTCCCTCCTCTAAACTTCGACCCCATTACAGCTCTTCCTAAGAAGGCAAAGATTGGTATCACAACTACATCTAATGCTGGTCTAATTGGAACGGTGTTTACTCAGGGCAGAAAAATTGGAGAAAGTACAGAAACATATCGCTATGGATACATCGATGATAAAGGCGGTCCTGTTCTCGGAACTCCTGGTATTTTAACTGGGGGACGGAATTATGGAACTCCTATCAATCCAGTAAGTACATATAATATTGTCGGTAACGGAGAAGGTCTTACTCTTAACGCTACTGTTGGTTCTGGTATCTCTGCTATCACTGGAGTATCAATTGCATCTTCTGGTAGAGGATACAAAGTAGGCGATGTCATTGGTATTGTTACTGCAGACATGGGTAATGCTGGATCTGGAGTCCGCATCGGTATTAACTCCTTGGGTGGTATCGATACCCTGTATCTGACAGATGTACAAGCAGAGTTATTCAATACGACAACCAATGATCTTCTCTACTATCATGATAGTGGATCTACAATTGACACAGGACTTGATATTATCACATATGATGCTACTGGATCTGTTTACACTGGAGAATATTTCAGAGTAGATTGCAGAAATCATGGTATGCATAGCACCTCTAACAAAGTTATTATTGAAGGTGTTGAGTCCGATGCAGTTCCTACTGAACTGTCAGTTGCTTTGGCGTCTAATGAGACAACAGTTTCTGTTGCTTCTACATCGCAGTTTGCTACATTTGAAGGTGCTACTGTAAGTGCAGCAAACACAGGATATGCATTGATCAACAGTGAGATTGTTTCTTACACATCCGTTGGCATTTCAAGTCTCGGTGGCGTTGTAAGAGGAGTTGATGGAACCAAAGCACTTAACCATTTTCAAAATGATATCATCTCCAAGTATGAATACTCTGGAGTATCTCTCAGAAGAATCAATACAGAGCATGATGTTTCCGCTTTGCTTAGAGATATTGATGAATATCACATTCAAATTAACCGAGGTTCTAGCAGAGGTAGTGATGATGGAACCAACAATATTCCACAGGTTTCCTTTAGAGAAGAAGCTTCTGGTGGCGGAAAGAATGTTTATGCCTCTAGAAACATTCAATATGACGCTGTAAGACCTCTGTTTGCCGCAGCGACATTCGGACCTGGGGACTTTATCTCTCTTCAGTTGAGAACTGTTACAGGCACATCTCCTAACGGTTCTGAGTCTGCTTATGTTGATGATGGTCTAACAAATATCGATTTCAATAGAATTACTCAGTTCGATACAACTCGGATTATTGCATCTCGTGTAAATGAATCTGATAAGCTAGGATCCCTTCCTAGGAGTAAGTCCTTTGGATATACTATCGCTCTGGACAACAATGGCGACGAGTTCAATTCTCCAACGATTAACATCGAAGCTGCATCATCCAACCTGTTTGAAAACAGATTGAATTCTCCAATTGCTGATTATAGAACAGATCCTAGAGTCAACGGCAGATTTGGTGATCCTCATGCTTCTTATTATCTCTCAAATCCGATCTATGTTAAGAATCCTGCTACTTCTCTGAAGGTTATCTTCGAGGCTCGCAGACCCGTTGAGTGTGATTTTAGATGCCTTTATAGCATCCTTAAGACCGATTCTAGCGAGGTAACTCCTGATTTCGAACTGTTCCCTGGTTATCTTAACCTCATAGATACAGACGGAGATGGTATCGGTGATCAAGTAATTGATCCCAAACAAAACGATGGTAGATCTGATGCTCCTGTTGCTGCGGATGAGACCCAATACAGAGAGTATACATACTCTATAGATGAACTTCCAAGTTTCAACGGTTTCCAAATTAAAATCGTATTCACTGGAACTAATCAAGCGAAGTATCCTGTAATCAAGAACCTGAGGGTAATTGCGGTAGCATGAGTTTGATTCCCGTCGAAGGGCACTCTTATCTGTGGAGAGATTCTGAAACTGGAGCCATCGTCAACGGCGATGACTCCAATTATCAGGCATACATAAGGCAAAGAGATGCTAGAAAGAATGAGAAACAAGAAATCGAGTCTATGAAAAAAGACATCGATGAGATTAAGAATATGTTAAGTAAAATTATTGATAAACTATGAGTAGAAATCCCCATTCTGAATTTTTAAAATATCATGGATTTGTTCCAGAGGATACTGGCGATATCCCACGCACTGAACTAGATTTGCTCAAAGCAGATGTTCTAGAGATCAAATTGACTATGCAGCAGGTATTACAGGAATTAAGGAAACTAAATACCTAATAGGATAATCCGTGATGTAAAAGATGGCAGTTTACATTGCTAATCTTCAAATTGACACTGGGGTTGATTTTCAACACGGTTTCAGTTTAGGGGACAACGACACAGGAAGTTTTTTAAACTTAACTAACTACACAGCAACTTCTCAGATGAGAAAGTGGGCAGGTAGTAGCACTGCCGTCTCATTTGCATCTACCGTTACCGATCCCGAAAACGGTCAGATTCAGATCTCTCTGGGTTCGACTGCTACGGTTGATTTAAAACCAGGGCGTTATGTATATGATGTGAACCTCGAAGACGCTGGTGGCTATAAGTACAAGGTCGTTGAAGGAATGGTCCTAGTCAGAGCAGGAGTCACAAGGTAATGCCATCATTACGAATCGGCACATCAAATCAAGTCAAAGTTATTGCCAGTGGTGCCCTCGGTGGAGGTTCTGGTGGTAGATTAACTCTACTCGCGGATGTAGACGCGACAAACTTGGAGGACGGTGTTATTTTGGTTTATGAAGCGGCGACAAACACCTTCATCACAACTAAAAATTTCCCAGCCGCTATCATTGACGGAGGTGTCTTCTAATGTCCGCAACGATCCTCCTCAAAAGAACGCTTGGCACTTCGCCGCCGAACATTGCTCCCGTTGGTACTGGCGTATCCTTTGGTGAACTTGTTTATGCATACGATACCAGCGATGTAGGTGCTGGTAAGTCATATAAGAAGTTATATATCGGTAGTCCATCTGGTCCCACTGCATCCCCAATTCCGATTGGTGGTGAGTATTACACCAGCCTTTTCCCAGAAAATCCCGCTTCTTTCGGTACACCTGAAGCATCTAAAGTTGTCGTTCTTGATACTCAAGCAAGAGTTTCCAAGTGGACTGTCGTAGACGATTTTTATGTCGCAGGTGTTGGTACAGTCAATAGCGACTTTACCGTAGGTGGTAACCTTAATGTAACTGGTGACCTCGTTTATGACGAGGCAAATGCTAGAAATTGGAATATCACTGGTGTTGCAACTGCTGCTACATTAGAGGCAACAAACTTTACATTTACTAATGGTATTATTGAAGACCTGTTTGCAGTAACAGGTGTTGTGACCACATTGAGTGGCACAAGTGCTGACTACTATGAAGTAAATGTAGGACATGCTCTTACTGCTAACAATCTAGAGGTAACAGGTGTTGGTTCTTTCAGTAACCAAGTAACCTTTGCCAATGATATTATCAAGATTGGTCGTGACACTGCTGTAGGTCTTAGCAGTGCAGACGGATCCATCTTTATTGGTGACTATGCCGCTGCTGGCATGGGACAAACAGTCCTTAACCGTCGCAACATTGCGATTGGTGCCAGTGCAATGCAGTATGCTGGTATCCTTTCCAGCTTTGATGAATTAGAATCTAATATTGCTATTGGTAACTTTGCAGGATTTAGACTGCAAGGTACTAAGAACCTGATGATCGGTGATAAGGTAGGTTTTGCCTTATCTTCTAGTGGTAACGACGAGAACATTGCTCTGGGTAACCAGGCAATGTACGGTGAGACTTTCCCCGTTGTTGATGCGGTAAGTCTGAGCATTAATGTTGGTGACCAAACTGCTGTTGCAGATTATGATCAGACTGAAGATGTAACAGAAACCAGTGGATCTGGTCAGGGTCTGTTAGTTAGACTTCAGACTGGTTCCACTGGTCTTGTCACAAATATTGAAATCATCTCTCCTGGTGATGGTTATGAGGTTGGTGATACATTCACCATGCCTTTCGGATTCCAGACCCTTACAGGTTCTGTAACAAGCAAGAACGGAACCTTCCTGAGTGGTGGTACGGGGTCCAGACAACAGCAAAGAAACATTGCTATCGGTCCTTACACTCTTTACAGAGTAGACGGTAGCAAGAACATTGCCATTGGTTATTCTGCTGGTAACGAAACTTATGGCAGTGGCAATGTTATTATCGGTTATCAAAGAAATGTTGCTATCGGAGATAGCGACAATCAACTTGTAATTGGTAACGAGAATATCAATTGGATCGACGGTAACCAACTTGGTTATGTCGGTATCGGCACCACACGACCCTTTGGGTTGCTCGATGTCGGTGGTGTAGTAATTGTTGATAAGGGCACTGGTAACACAGTAATCGCTGGCGTAACATCTGTTCCTCAAATCGATGCCAATGATATTGGTGTTGAGGACATCAAAGTCACTGCTGGTTTAGCAACTGACTTTGCGATCACTTACGCTAAGATTCAGTCTGGTATCATCACGGATACTGTCGGTACTGCTGCAACTATTACGAATGTAGATTTCGTAAATGCAGATATCGAAGCAGCGAAGATCACCGCTGGTATCATTACATCTCAAGTTGGCACATATGCCACAATTACTGTATTTGATACCGAGACTGCTGACCTCAGAGATGTCAAGATCTCTACTGGACTTGTAACCTCTCTTGTAGGTACATACGCAACCATCACAACCTTCGACTCTAACGAAGGTGATATCAATACAATCAAGGTTGTTGCTGGTGTTGTTACTTCCTTGTCTGGTTATGGCGTAACCTATAACACAGCAGACTTTGAGAATCTTGATGCTCTTGATGCCAAGATCACAACAGGTATTATCACCTCTCTGACAGGCACATATGCAACGATCAGAGATGCTAACTTCCAAAACGATGTTCGTGTTGGTGGTGCTCTTACCGTTGTTGGCGATCTGACCGTCAGAGGAACCACTACTTTTGTTCAGAGTCAGGTTCTGCAAGTAACTGACAAGAACATTGAGATTGGTATTACCTCTGGTATTTCTGCCTCTGATGCCGCGGCCAACGACGGTGGTATCATTCTTAAAGGAACGACTGATAAGACCTTCCTGTATGACTTCCCAAGAGAAGCATGGGAATCTAACATTAAGTTTATTCCTAATGTCGATGACTCTCTGGATCTAGGCACTACCGATCGTGAGTGGAGAGATATCTACATCGACGGTACTGCACACCTCGATGCCGCTGATATCCTTGATGCCAAAATCACTGCTGGTATTATTACCAGTCTTGTTGGCACCTATGCGACTATTACGACTGTTGATATTGAGACTCTCGATGCCAGAGATGCCAAGATCACCGCAGGCATTATCACATCTCAGGTTGGCACCTATGCCACAATCACGACTGTTGATATCGAGACTCTCGATGCCCGTAATGTAAACATTACTGGTCTGGCAGTTACAGATATCGTCGGTACTGCTGCTACAATCACCACAATCGATGTCACCGAAGGTGACATTGTAAACGCTAAGATTACTGCTGGTGTTGTAACAAGTATCGTTGGTACATATGCCACAATCACGGTATTTGATACTGAGACTCTTGATGCTCGTAATGTCAATATTACTGGTTTAGCAGTTACCGATATTCAAGTATCTGGTGCTTCTACAGTAACTGGAATTGCTACATTCCAAAGTGATGTTTACATCGCTGGTAATCTGAATATCATCGGTGATGTTCAATACGACGAGGTTGTTGGTAGAAACATCAACATCTCTGGAATTGGTACTATCCAAAATCTGATCACTAGTGGTGTTGCAACTATCACCACTCTTGATACTGAAGTATTTGATGCACTGGATGCGAAGATCACTGCTGGTATTATCACATCTCAGGTTGGTACATACGCTACTATTACAGTAGTAGATATTGAGACCCTGGATGCTCGTGATGTAAACATCACTGGTCTTGCTGTTACCGATGTAGTTGGCACTGCTGCAACTATCGTAACCGTTGACTTTGTAAATGCGGATATTGAAGATGCGAAGATCACTGCTGGTCTTGCCACAGACTTCGCTATCACTAATCTGGTAACTCAGGTTGGTATCGCTACCTCTGCGTTCATCACTTCTGGTTTCATCACTTCGCTGTATGACTCCACTGGAGTTGTTGGTGTTAACACTCAGCACATCCTGAGCACTGATCCTGCAGGCACAATCACCTGGCGTGAACCTGCTCAGATTGGTATTGCTACCATTAACGCCAGAACTGACACATGGTATGTTTCTCTGAATGGTGTTGACGATGGTGATGCTTCTCGCGGTAGAACCCCCGAGAGACCATACAGAACGATTAAGTATGCCCTGGCAGCAATGACAGGGGTTGGCGTCAATGAGATTCTGCAAATTGATGCTGGCGTTTATGAGGAAACCTTCCCACTGCTTATCCCTGCTGGTGTAACGGTCAAGGGTGCGGGTCTCCGTGCTACCAAGATTATGCCTACGATTGCCACAAGGCAAAAGGACGCATTCTTGATGAACGACAGAACGGTTGTCGAAGATGTCACCGTTGCTGGTCAGTACTTCGATACCGCTGGTAACCAAGGTTGGGCGTTCCGTTATGCTCCTGGCATCGCTATTACCGCCAGATCGCCTTATGTCCAGCGTGTAACCGTCTTCAACAAGGGTAGCAACATCACTGCTACCGATCCCTACGGATACGGTTCTGCGGACTCTCCGCCGTCTTCTTACATCTCGGGTGGTGGTGCCTATGTTGATGGTTCAGAACTCGCTCCTGGGTCCTTAGAGGCAGGTTTCCTGTTCAACGAATGTACCTTCATCGTTCCTGGCGGTAAGGGTCTCGAAATGACCAACGGTGCTCGTATCGAGTACCTGAACTGTTTCACCTACTTTGCTAGCGAAGCGGTTAAGGGTGTATCTGGATCTGTCGGTCTGTCCTCTACTGGTGAAACCAGACTGAGAATGACTGGCATCACCACGCTGGGCGTTGGTGATACTATCACCTACTACGATACCGATGGAGTAACTGGTCTTGCTACCGCTGTTGTTGCTGACTACGATGGTACTTACATCGATGTAACTGGCAAGCAAACTGGTTTTGAGGTACTCATTGCTAGATCTGCTAAGGCAATCACCTTTAACGATAATGCTCAACTGAGCACAACTGTTAAGAAGTTTGGTACTGCTTCTCTCGCGCTTGATGGAACTAATGATTCTATTAGCGTTCCTTCTAGCGGAGATCTCGGATTCGGAACTAATACAGACTTTACGGTTGAATTCTTCGTCAACTCTTATCAGTCTGGTCTTTCTTCTGCAACTCTGATCGACTTCAGAGACAACGGAACAGACGCTGAAGGTATCAGTCTTGCCTTCCGTGCTGCTGGTGAAGTTGATATGCGTGTTGGCACAACAACCGCTATCGAAGGTTCTGGTGCTGGTATTGCTACTGGAACTTGGTATCATGTTGCCCTGGCAAGACAAGGTACAAATACAAGACTGTTTGTTGATGGTACACAAATTGGTACTAAGGCATCAGACACGACAGACTACGGTGCATCCAAGGGTCTGGTTATCGGTGCTGACTTTGATGGAACCAGCAACTCTCTGGTAGGTTATATCGATGAAGTCAGAGTTGAGTACGGAGTTGCTAAGTACACCGCAGGATTCACTGCTCCGACCGCCGAGTTGCTCGGTGATAAGGATACTTCCCTGTTACTGCACTTCAATGGTTCTGCTGGTATCCAAACTACAACTGATGATGTAATCAGATATCAAGATGTTCGCATCACTCAAGCGGGTGGTGGCATCGGAACTGCTACTAAGGTTATCCTTGCCGACTACAGCAAGTTCGGTGCCGACATGCGTTCGGTCGGATGTGCTGTTGAGTATGGTCAAAAGGGTGTCATTGCTGACGGTGATGGCGTAACCCTGAGACTCTTTGCTCTGAACTTCAACCATGTTGGTGCTGGTGGAGACTTCTCCAACGATCCTAACCTGGCAATTCAGGCAAACGAAGTTACTGAGGTTAACAACGGCGATGTTTCCTTTGTCAGCATCGACCATAAGGGTGACTTCAGAGTCGGTGATGCCTTCTATGTCGATCAGGAGTCTGGCACGGTTGCGTTCTCGCAGCAGGTAACCAGTCTGCAGGCACTGTCTTCCCTCCAGATCACTGATGGCGTAGACAGCAGCACGATCACTCCTACCAGCGGCACATTCGGTAACATCCAGATCTCTGGAAACAACATCGAATCCACCACTGGTGATATCAACATCGACCCTGCTGGTGCTGGTTCGATTAACATCACTGGCGATGTCAATGTCCTGGGTATCCTGACCGCTACGGTCATCCAGTTGGATGCCTTCCAGAAGGGCGACACCTCCATTGCTCTTGATGACTCTGGTTCTGACGGCACTATCCGCTTCAACACTGACGGTGTTGAGGGTATGCGTCTTGATCCTGGTCAGTTACTGGGTATCGCTACTGCATCTCCAAGAGCAAGACTCGATGTTCTCGGATCTACCCTGCTTGAAGATCTTAAGATCACTGGTGTTGCTACCTTCACATCCAACCTCACCGTTGGTGCTGGTCTGACCGTAACAGGAGACTCTGAATTTGAGTCAACTCTTACAGTTGAAAATCTAAGAGTAGTAACTGGTCTCGTAACTTCTCTGGTTGGTACATATGCTACCATCACAACAGTTGATATCGAGACCTTAGATGCTCGTGATGTCAACATTACTGGTCTGGCAGTAACAGATACTGTTGGTACTGCTGCTACCATCACAACGATTGATACAGAGGCACTCGATGCCTTTGATGCCAAGATTACTGGTGTTGCAGTAACCAACGCAGTATTTACTGGAATCACTAGCTTCAAAGATGGAGTCAAGGCAAACTTTGGTAATGATGATGACCTGCAAATCTACCACGATGGATTTAACTCTTACATCGATGATACTGGTACAGGAACCCTTGCAATCCGTTCTAATCAGGTAGAACTTCAGAAGTACACTGGCGAGACTCTCGCTAACTTCACTGCTGATGGCAAAGTTCAACTGAATTATGATAATGGTAGGAGATTTGAGACAACGGCAATTGGTGCTAGCGTCTCTGGCGAACTGCAAACTGGTAAGTTAGATGTTGCTAGCGACACTGTAATTGGTCTCGGACTGACAGTCGTTGGTATTGCTACCTTCAACACCGATGTTTACATCGCTGGTAATCTGAATATCATCGGTGATGTTGTTTATGATGAGGTTAACGGTCGTAACCTGTTCATCTCTGGTGTAACAACCACCAATAATCTGAAAGTAACTGGCGTATCTACGATCGCTAACATTACAATCGGTGCTGGTTCTTCTTCCACCAAAATAAATACTCTTAGCGGTGAACTCGTTCTTGATTCTGCTGCTGGTCAGGTAACTGTCCAAGATGATCTGAGCGTAATCGGTTACGGTACATTCCGTGATGGTATCTACTACAGATCTGATCAAGGTGGAATCAACGGTATTGGATATAGCGGACCTAATGGTGTTGCTTACTTTGAAAATGATGGAAGGATCGTCAGTGGTCTGAGCACAGTTGGATTCCTGACTACTTCAAACTATGTCCTGACAACTGACGAAAACAACATTCCAATTTGGTCTGACAGCATCGACGGGGGTACATTCTGATGGCAAAGCCAACCACAAGACAGGGACTCAAAGACTATGCCCTTAGGCAACTTGGGTATCCTGTCTTGGAGATTAATGTAGCGGACGAACAGGTAGACGATGCTTTAGACGACGCTCTTCAACTTTTTCAAGAGCGTCATTTTGATGGTGTAGAAAGACTTTATCTAAAGTACAAAGTTACTGAAGATGACATCAAAAGAGGCAGAGCAAGAGGTAATGAAGAGTCTCTTGGTATTACTACATCTACTACATCATCTGGAGACTTTGAAGAGAACTCAAACTTCTTAGTTGTACCTGATTCGGTTATTGGAATTGAAAGAGTCTTTATCTTTGACTCTAGTCATGTCTCTAACAATATGTTCAGTTACAAGTATCAGATGTTCTTGAACGATATTGCATTTAACTTGGGATATGATGGACTCTTGAGTTATGCAATGACAAAAACATATATTGAAGATATTGATTTCCTACTTTCTACTAATAAGCAGATCAGATATAACAAGAGAAATAATAGACTGTATTTGGATATTGATTGGGGATCAACCAAAAAAGACACCTACATAATTATTGACTGTCAAAGAATCATGGATCCAGCAAACTATGCTGGAGTCTACAACGATTCTTTCTTGAAAAAGTACTTCACTTCTTTAGTTAAGAAGCAGTGGGGTCAGAACTTAATCAAGTTCCAAGGAGTCAAACTCCCTGGAGGCGTAGAACTCAACGGTAGACAAATTTATGAAGATGCTGTGATGGAGTTACAGCGTATTGAAGACAAAATGTTATCAACATACGAAACCCCGCCCCTTGATCTTATTGGATAATGGCTTTAAATCCTTTCTTTCTCCAAGGATCTCCGAATGAGCAGAATCTCATTCAGCAGCTTATTGACGAACATCTGAGGATGTTTGGGGTGGATGTATATTACATTCCAAGAAAATTAATTGTTACTGACGATGTGCTTGGAGAAGTACAATCGTCTAAGTTTACAGATGCATATATTTTAGAAGCATATCTGAACAACTACGAAGGATATGCGAAAGGTAGTGATATCATGAGCAAGTTTGGTATCAACTTGCAAAATGAAATTACACTGACTGTTTCTAGAGAAAGATACGAAGACTTCATTGCTCCGTTTGTGGTATCTCATGATGCCAGAAATGCTGGAACTGATATCCTCTTTGGCGAGAGACCGAAAGAAGGAGATCTAATCTATTTTCCACTAGGAGAAAGATTATTTGAAATCAAGCATGTAGAACACGAAAATCCGTTCTATCAACTTGGAAAGAATTATATTTACGAATTACAGTGCGAACTCTTCCGCTACGAAGACGAGTATGTCGATACAAATATAGACTTTATCGACGAAAGAATTACAACAGAGGGAGAAGTCACTACAGTTGTCCTTGCTGGCATTGGATCTACTGCTCTAGCAGTTGTTGACTCCTTTGCTAGCCAAGGTGCCTTACAACAAATTTTCCTTAATGACGATGGATATGGTTTTACTTCCGCACCCGCTGTCACTATCTCCCCGTCTCCTGCTGGTGTTACTTCATCCCTTGCCGCCGCCGTTGCATTCACCACGGAAACATCAGGTCTCTATTCTATTGATCAAGTCGTACTAACGAATCCTGGATTTGCATACACCTTACCACCAGCAATTAGTTTTGGTGGTCCTGGTGCTGGTGCTGCAGCAACAGCTGCTTTGACAAATAGTGGTATTACATCCATTCGTATTACTGACCTCGGAACAAACTATGTTTCTCCTCCGATTATCACAATTCAGCATCCTGCCGATGTTGGCATTGGCACAACTGGTGCTGTAGTTGGAGTAAAAGCAGGTCAAGTACAAGCTACTGCTGTTGCAACTCTAAGTGGAGATAGACTTAACAGAATCTATATTACTAATGCTGGTGCTGGGTATGAAGCCACACCGACTATCACCATTGGAAGTCCTCTTTCTCTTGGTGTGGGTACATATTTCTTCAACGAAAGAGTCGTTGGATCTCTCTCGGGAACTGAAGGATATGTCAAGATATTCAATGAGGATCAGAGAAAGTTAGAAATTGCAATAAATAATGGAGTATTCACTCCTGGCGAATTCATTACTGGAACTGCATCTTCTGCCAGATACCAAGTATTGTCACACACTGGAATCGATACAGCAAGTCCATATACTCTTAATGACGAAATAGAGACTGCCGCTGACGACATTCTTGATTTCACAGAGAGAAATCCATTCGGTAACTTCTGATGTTAGGTACATACTTTTATCACGAAATTCTTCGCAAAACAGTTGTTGCTTTTGGTACTCTGTTTAACGATGTTCATATTCAGAAAGAAAACAAATCTGGTGCTACAATTAGTGATCTCAAAGTTCCCCTAGCATATGGTCCGAGATCTAAGTTTCTTGCAAAGTTAGAGCAGCAACAAGATCTCAATAAACCAACTGCCATCTCTCTCCCTAGAATGTCTTTCGAGATGAGTTCTTTATCCTATGACGGGTCTAGAAAAACCTCGGTCACAAAAACATTCAAAGCAGTTGATGGTGGAGGAAATGTAAAAAAAGTATTTCTTCCCGTTCCTTACAATGTTGGATTTCAACTTAACATCATGACAAAGTTGAATGATGATGCTCTGCAGATCGTTGAGCAGATTCTTCCATTCTTCCAACCATCTTTTAATATTACCATTGACTTGATCGATAGTATTGGAGAAAAGAGAGACATTCCTATTGTTTTGGAAAATATTTCATTTACTGATGAGTATGAAGGAGACTTTTCTACAAGAAGAGTTCTAACATATACACTCAATTTTGTAGCAAAGACTTATCTGTTTGGTCCTATTGCAGAAAGCACCGACGGTCTCATCCGTAAGGTCCAAGTCGATTACTATGCAGATACTGATATCCAGACTGCTAAGAGAGAAGTCAGATACACTGCTGTACCTGATCCAATCGATGCAGAACCTGGAGATGATTTTGGATTCTCCGAAACCTTCACTGACTTTAGTGATGGTAAGGTTTATAGTCCCACTAGACGGGAGGATGTATGAAGAATGATTTCGGTAAAATAGACGAAGCGTTAAACACTACAAGTGAAGTTGTAGATGTAACTCCCGTTAAGAAAGAAAAAGAAAAACCAGATCGTCTAGCAAAAGATGATGTGGAGAAGGACTATGAATACACCAGGGCAAATCTATACTCTTTAATTGAAAAGGGTCAAGAAGCTTTGAATGGTATTATGGAGTTAGCAGAAGAATCTCAATCTCCTAGAGCATATGAAGTTGCTGGTCAATTACTCAAGAGTGTTGCTGATACAACAGATAAATTCTTGAAACTTCAGAAAGATTTGAAGGAAATCAATGAAGAGAGTAAAGGTCCAACGAATGTGACTAATAATGCGATGTTTGTAGGAAGCACTGCTGAACTTCAAAAGATGCTTAAACAGATGTCAAAAAATAAATAGAAGAGCCTTGTCATCGAGCTCGTGGCAGAAGAAGTAAAAGAACCTCTGAAAGAGGAAGAAAAAAAGAAAGGTCCGTTTGCTAAACTAAAGGATGCTGCTGCTGATCATGAAGGTCAGTTAGAAGCGATTAGTACAATGGTTAGACTTGGTATTCTTATCTGGTCTGGTGGTATTCTTACCCTTGCATACATTAAGTTGCCTGCTGCCCTTGGAATCCCTGAGCAGAAACTTGATCCTACTTTCATCGCATCCGTCTTCACTGGGGTCCTAGCTACCTTTGGAGTTCAGACTGCGAAGAAGTCTGGTGATGGAACAATGAAGATGGGTGGCGGTGGCGGTGTCTCTAAGGCAGATCTTGAGAAACTGATTGCCGCAGCAGCACAGACAGCACCTGCTCAGACCATTCGTATCGAACAAGCACCAATTCAAATTGCCACCACACCTAAGAAAGACGACGAACCTCCTGTAATGCCTACAATTTAATCCATCGCTTTTAGAAAAATGGAATTATGGAAATCTACTGTTGCGACAGAAAGTGATCAAGTCACCGAGCATGTACCGAGCAAGTCTCCATTTAAATGGGTAGCACTTTCTGTTGGTGCTTTGTTTGGTATTGCTCATCTTGGAATACTTGGACATTTAATGAATGCATCTAGATTACCAGTTATTAATTTGCCCGTAGGTGACTATACTGCATATACTGTAGAAGCTTCGAAAGATGGTTATTCCATCGAATATCGTGCAAACGATCCTAGAGTTATGAGCATCAATAAAGATATTCAAAAAAAGAATGGATTCTTTGGCATTGGTGGTCGTACAGATGTTAAACAATCTGAAGAGTATACTATGGATGGTGCTCGTCACCTTCAGGGAGGTAGCGGCTTGGGAAAGCTGACTGCCAAAAATATAGAGTGTATCAAGGCGGAAGGTGGGGGACAAAATGCAGGTAGACTGGTTGGCGCTTCTATGGGTGCTGCTGTTGCCCCATGGTTTAGTAGCATTCCTTATATTGGTTTCTTGGCTGCGGGATGGGCGGTAATGCTCGGACAGGATCAAGGTTCCAAAATTGGTGGTGACATTGCTACTATGATAAAAGATTGTGATATTGATGATGTTGGAGAGAAAATAGACACAACTAAATAGTAGGAGCAGGATTTTTATCTCCTTGTTTAGATATGTCGTACTCTTATTCTGATATCTCCAATTTCGTGTCGGAGGCAAAGAAAAAGAAAACATTAACCACTGGAGATTGCGATGCTCCTGCAGTGGATGATTCTGATGTGAAAATTACTGAGGAAAAAAAGAAAGGTCTCTGGGACAATATTCATGCCAAGCGTAAGCGTGGTGAGAAACCCGCTAAACCTGGAGATGAGGATTATCCCAAGACACTCAATGTAGAAAGTGCTGCCTGGACTCGCAAAGAGGGTAAGAATAAAGCAGGTGGTCTCAATGAAAAAGGACGCAAGTCTTATGAGGCAGAGAATCCTGGTAGCGATCTCAAAGCACCTTCCAAAGAAAAAGGTAATAAGCGTCGCTCATCATTCTGTGCAAGGATGAAAGGCATGAAAAAGAAACTTACTTCTGCCAAAACTGCTAGCGATCCTGATAGCAGAATCAACAAATCTCTTAGAGCGTGGGACTGCTGATATGAAATCTTTCAAACAATTTTTATCCGAAAGCGTCAATATCTCTGGCGACTTTAACGGCAATCTATACATGAACGCTCAACAACCACAAGAGGTTGGAGAGTCTTTCATGGCAGATGTAATCTATCAGGGTAGCATTCATAGAATCACTATGAAGACTCAGAATGGTATCCCTACCCGAGAGGAACTGGGTGAGCACTTACAAGCAGAGATGCCTGGTGCAATTGTTCAAACCGTTTATGGTATTGATGCATCTAACAGTCCCTATAAAATTACAGACTCTAAAAGATATCATCCAGCAAAACTAGATTGGGTTTAATTCATGGCTCAGTGGAATAAGAACACACAGGACTTCCTAAACCAAGAGAGAAGTCTCTTTGAGGTTTATAATATCGCAGATCACTGGGGAAACCAGACAGACTGGAGACCTCAGTTTTCTGACAATAACAGATTAAAGGTTGCTCCTTTCCAAACAGTCTTCTTCAATACTTTCCAGTATGGTAAGGAGACTGATGTTTGGGATGAGAGAGTCACTGGTGTTGCAACTGCTACTTATAATGCCAGTTCCAGTAATGTGGTTATGGAAGTTGGTTCTACTGCTGGTAGTAAGGTTGTCAGACAAACTAAACAGGTAATGAGATACATTCCTGGTAGACCAGCAACTCTCGCATTTGCAATTCGTCTAGAGGCACCACAAGTCGGTATTCGCAGAAGATTCGGATTGTTTAATGAGACTGATGGTGCTTTCTTTGAGGATGATGGTGGCACATATTCTTATGTAATTCGCAGCAGTGCAACTGGTATCACTACAGAAACAAGAGTAACCAGAGAAAACTGGAATGGTGAAAAGTTTGATGGTAATGGATATACTGGTGTAACTGCTGATGCTA
>Ga0208162_1000431_pt1 | contig 24460 bp, 7 predicted proteins | sample CB_VirMetaG_4_FD_184539 | JGI IMG/M metagenome (GOLD analysis project Ga0208162, IMG submission 184539) | Freshwater to marine saline gradient viral communities from Chesapeake Bay - CB_1508_1M Viral MetaG (SPAdes) (version 4) | ecosystem: Environmental > Aquatic > Marine > Coastal | place: USA... | reverse complement strand
GTGAGCGTATCCATATATCAGCATTACTATCAATATAATTTCTACCAATGGCAGAATTATGATAAATTTCTAAATCATTTCCACCACCAAAATATAGTCTATCATCATCACCAAGATTTACATTACCTTGGAATGTAGAAACACCAGATACACTTAACTGACCAGTAGTTGTGGTTCCAACGATGTTGACACCCGATGTAGCAGTTTCAAATTTCTTAGAGTTGTCGTAGTAGAGTTCTACTGCTCCGTCTGTAATGAATTTTGCTTTTGTTTCATTTATAGAAGCATTTGCAATAATAACTTCGTTGCTACCAGCAATATACAAATTGCCTTGTCCAGTATCAACTAAATTAGTATGAGCACCAGTGTGTCTAATACTAAAATCATCATTATCACCAAAATTTAGTCTTACATTATCACCAAGGAATACATTGTCATTAAAGGTGCTGACTCCAACTACATCTAATCCACCACCAGTGATTCTTAGACCAGATCTTGCTGTGGCAAGACCAATAGCATCTACATTAACTACGTCCTCATAAGTAAGAGTTCCACCAACCGTTACATCACCACTGAATGATGCACTAGTAGCAGTAAGAACTCCAGAAATATTAACATTATCTAATTCAGTATGACCATCTACATCTAGATGACCATCTACATCTAGATCACCATTAGCATCAATTGCACCAGTAAAGGTTGATACTCCCGATACGTTTAAGTTTCTTGTTTCAATATCATCTCCAAGTGTGCTTCCAGAAACATATAAAGCACCACCAACATAGAGATCATTTTGGAACGTACCTATTCCGACAAATGTTGATACGCCCGATACATTAAGATTATCTAATTCAGTATGTCCATCTACATCAATATCACCGTTAAAATCAGCAGCACCAGTAAAGGTTGATACTCCTGATACGTTTAAGTCATCTAACTCAGTATGTCCATCTACGTCAATAGATGCATTGATATCAACTGCCGATGCAAAGGTTGATACTCCAGAAATATTAACATTATCTAATTCGGCATGTCCATCTACGTCAATAGATGCATTGATATCAACTGCCGATGCAAAGGTTGATACTCCAGAAATATTAACATTATCTAATTCGGTATGTCCATCTACATCTAGATCACCATTAGCATCTATTGCACCAGAAAATATTGAGACTTGATTGTTGTTAACTCTAAATGCTTCAGATCCATCAGTATTAAATCTGATAGTTCCATCAGATCCAGTATCATCAAGAGCAATCGAAGTATCACCCTTTTGTAGTGCGGATACTTGAATAACAGATGCTGTCAGAATTCCACTAACGTTAAGATTACCAGTAACGTTAGTTTCACTCGATCCACCAGGATCAATAGTGATATCTCCGGAAGTTGAAGAGAAAGTATTTGCTGATAGTTGAAGACTACCAACAGTTAAACTAGTTGGAGTAATTGTAGTTGTATTACTTACACCATCAGTAACGGTTAGGTTTCCAACGTTTTCTAGGTCATAAGTTGTAGAAGCAAAACTTACTTGACCAGTTTCTTGATTGATGTAAAGAAGATCTCCAACTCTAAAATCACCACCTTGATCAATACTTACATAAGAAATTTGTCCTCCATTTAATTCAATAACTTCATTTGCTTGAATTACTATTGTTGGATCGTTTGTAATGTCTTTACCCGTACCAACATGATTAAAGTTAGTAGCAAAGAGTCTTAGTTGTACACCAACACCATCAGCAACTACACCTTGAGAACCATATTCGACAGCACAACCAACCGAGCGCATCTCGGCACCAAACATAGTATAGTCAGCAAGACTGATAGCACTTGCAATACCAGTAAAAGTAGTTCCATCAGACTGATAGAACTCAACTCTTTGAGTGGTTCCAATTCCTACAGACGTAAATGTACCATGTCCTTTGCCACTAATTCTTGCATAAGGATCATTATAGTTGGTGATAGTACCAACAGCAACTACAGAACCACCAGAGTCAAATAGTTTTACAACATCATTAACTGAAGGGGTTATTCCAGGAGTTCTAAACTTAAGTCTTGCATCAGCCGTTCCAGCAATACCGACAGTACCTGCCAAACCAACAATTGCCTGAGATGCGAAGTAGTGGAAGCAGTTCAGGTACTCAGCACGAGCACCGTTGGTAAGAACAATACCTTTGCTATTCGGTGTAAAGAAGGTTACCTCATTGAAGAGCATACCTGCTTCAAGGGAATTAGAAGCAACAAGAGAACCATCAACCTTAGCACCAGCACCAGCAATGTAACTTGTTGGTGGGGAATCTGCAGTGTCATATCCATAAGGATCATCAGTGGTAATTACAGATCCTGTATTCAGAACTGTTACTCTCTGAATATAAGGTGATCTGGTTGTGATTGCAATACCAGGTGCATACGCAAACGCATAACCAGTATCGGCAGAAGTATCAAAGTAAGATTCTCTAACAGTGAAGTCTTCAACTGTTGAAATATCATTTAAGTGGAATACATTCTCTTGCTTAGTAGCAGTTGTAGGTCTGATAGTGGTTGCTCTGAGTCCAGCACCCTTAACAGTTACACCTCTTGGTACTACCAGTGGGCAAGTTTCTTCATAAACACCAGCAGAAATATGAACAATATCACCATTCGTAGCAACACTCAGTGCTTGTGCAATGGTGAGATATGGTTGGTTGATATTATTCCCACTGTTCGAATCGCTACCTGTAGTGGAGACATAATATGTCTTTCCGAGTGCATTGAGATCGCCATCAAATCTAGTTGCCGTTGCAACACCAGATACATTCAGAGCATCAAGTTCAGTATGTCCATGAACATCCAAGTCAGCATTAATGTCAACGTTAGAACCAAGAGTTGTTAACCCAACTACATTTAACGTCTCACTAATATTAGTGGAATCTAGTTCCGTATAACCATCAACATCAAGATCAGTATGAACATCTAAATTACCACTAATATCAACAGAAGCATTAATATCAACATTAGAACCAAAGGTAGAAAGACCAACTACATTTAAGGTTTCCGAAATATTAGTCGTATCAAGTTCCGTTCTACCATCAACATCCAAGTCAGCATTAATATCAACATTAGAAGCAAATGTAGAAAGACCAGAAACATTCAGTTGATCAGTATCAATCGTTCCAGTTATGTAAAGATCTCTCCACTGCTTTCCAGAAGTTCCCAAATCATATTGACCATCAGTGGTTGGAACAAGATTAGAAGCAAACTCACCACCAACTACAACATCATCAGTATCCGAATCACCAATATTAATAGTTCCACCACGGAATGTTACGACACCAATGAACTCTGAGGTTCCAGCAACCTCAAAATTTCCACCAACATAAAGATCACTCTGGAATGTTCCGACTCCTACGAAGGTAGAAACACCCGATACGTTTAAGTCATCAAGTTCGGTATGACCATCAACATCAAGATCAGTATGAACATCTAAATTACCACTAATATCAACAGAAGCATTAATATCAACATTAGAACCAAAGGTGGTAAGACCAACTACATTTAAGGTTTCCGAAATATTAGTGGAATCAAGTTCAGTATAACCATCAACATCTAAGTCGGCATTGATGTCAACATTAGAAGCAAGAGTTGTTAACCCAACTACATTTAACGTCTCACTAATATTAGTGGAATCTAGTTCCGTATAACCATCAACATCTAGATCATTTAATATATCAACAGAAGCATCAATGTCAAGATTATTATTAAATGTAGAAACACCTACTACATCAAGACCACCACCAGTGATTCTTAGACCAGATCTTGCTGTGGCAAGACCAATAGCATCTACATTAACTACGTCCTCATAAGTAAGAGTTCCACCAACCGTTACATCACCAGTGAATGATGCGCTAGTACCAGAAAGAGCGCCAGTAAAAGTTGAAATTCCATTTGTATATAAGTTTCTAGTTACAATATCTTCCCCGATCGTTGCTCCACCGCCACCACCAGTTCCTACAGTGAGAGCTCCAACAATATAAACGTCACTTTGAAATGTCGATAAACCAGAAACATTTAAGCTGTCTAACTCAGTATGACCATCAACGTCGATTGAGGCATTGATATCAATATCAGAACCAAATGTTGATACTCCAACAACATTTAATGTCTCTGATATATTAGTAATATCAAGTTCGGTTCTACCATCTACATCTAAGTCAGCATTAATGTCAACTGTTGATGCAAAAGTTGATACACCTGATACATTTAAGTCATCTAATTCAGTATGACCATCAACGTCGATTGAGGCATTGATATCAATATCAGATTCGAACGTTGATATACCAACAACATTTAATGTCTCAGAAATATTTGTAGTATCAAGTTCTGTTCTACCATCAATGTCAACATCACCATTGAAGTCGGCAGAGCCAGCAAAGGTTGATACACCTGATACGTTTAAGTCATCTAGTTCAGTGTTTCCGTCTACATCCAGATCACCATTGGCATCAATATTGCCAGTGATGGTTGCAATACCAGAAACATCTAAATTTCTAGTCGAGAGATCATCACTAAGAGTTGCTCCACCATCAACAATTAATTGGGTAACAGTTAAATTTGGAACAAAAACATTATCCTTGAATGTTGCGACACCAACGAAAGTGGTAACACCAGAAACTTCCAGTTGATTAAATGTTGATGTTGTTGTGTGTATTGTTACACCAGTACCAACATTAATAGTATTTGTATTACCATCAATACTAACTGTTCCCTGTCCGACCGAGAGAATGCCAGTTACCCTTGCATCACCATTAACATATAATTGAGTACCTGCCGCACCAACAGCACCAACTTCTAAAGTATATCTAGGTAGAGTCGTTCCAATACCAACACTGGTGACTCCCACCGTAGCAGAAATGCTTACCTGTGAGACATCACCCTGTTTATCGTAATTTAGAGCTCTTGCTACTTGAGATAACTCAGAAGGAAATGCCATGGAAGGTTTTTAGTTATTTATGGTTACTCCGCATCAAAGAAAAACATATGAAATAGTCTAGAATCGTACTTATCGTATCCAAAATATTTAGATGCAGTATGAGGACACTTTGCGTCCCATATTACTAATCGATTAAAAACATTAGCAACAACATCAATGTGATCCCATGGTGTAGGATCCAAATGCTTCTTTGCCCAAATAATATCAGAACCCTCTACACTCACATGCCTAATACCAGTCTCCTTATGAGCAAGTAGAGAAGTTCCACATTCATATGGAGCATCTGGTGTCAAATAAACCGTTGCCGCCCAAGTCTGAGCATCAGCATGATATACGAGAGCATCCTCACAAGTGCAATGTTGAAATCTAGAGCACATCCCATGTGTTTCTGTCCAATGAGTAATTTTTTTACCCATAATGGATTCAAATCTTTCCTTAGTTCCGGGAATTTCATATTGATGTTCAGTCCTTCTACCACGATGATAGTCACTAAAGTGATAATCTAAACTAAGAGCAAAATCTCTAATTTGAAGGGGATTTTCATAGAAATTATCAATAACCCAAAGCGTAGGGCTTGGATTATCATTTGGTTTTGTATCGTTTATAAAATATCTCATATTAATTCTGGTGGTTTAACAGCATTCTCACAAAAACGGCAGAGATTAAAGCATTGGAAGTTATCTGGGATAACATCTTCATAAGATTGTTCATAGAGATTTCCAAGAATATGCTCAAGACCATAGTCCATACAACAGAGTGATACATCACCATTTGGGAGCATCACATTGTGATACATCTTCTCAAGACAACCACAGGTCATCTCTTGCTCACCATGATAAATGGAACGATACTCATCCTTGCGATTGAGTAGTTCTGGTTTCATAATACTTTCACCAAGAAGATTTCCTGCTCTAGACCACATAGCATATACGGGAGCATCCGTGAAAACATGTCGCACACTTTCATGTACTGTTCCCATACACATAGTAGTAAAGTTATTGATCTGGGGCCAAACTTTACTGAAGTGTTCGATCACTTCAATGTATCTCTTAGTGATAGGATGCTTTGCTTTTCTTTCTTGATCGGGTAAGTGAAGAACAAATCCACCATTTGGTCCACCAGCAAAAGGAATGTGTTTGATGCGATCAATATCCTCAATACTCATGCCAATACCAGTGGTAAAGATTGAGATGGGATGACCCTTTTCATGAGCATAAAGAACCATATCAGTGCAGTTCTTATTCAACCAAGGTTCAGTAAATCCAGCAAAGGTTACACGAACTTCTTGTGGAAGTTTATCAACTGCTTTCTTGAAGTTATCGAGCGTCATAAAACGCTCACCTTTATAAGACTTTTGAAGAGTTCTTTGTGGACAGAAAACACAATCTACAACACATCCATTCTGAGTATCAATGGATGTTGTAAATTCCATTGTCGGAGCAACAGAGTTTTTCCACTTATCTTTTGGTTGCTCTCTATTATCAATGTATAGATTGATCGTCTTGTAATAACCTAAGAACCATTCCCCACCATCAGAACCATAAAGATGTTGTTTGATATTTACATAATCTGCCGAATAAATTTCATAATTTGGAAACTCCCTGAGATAGGTTTCTCTAAAATTTCTAAATTTTTCTATCAATTCTGGAGTTCCCAGATGAAATTCTCCCGCAATTTTCTTTACATTCTTTTTAATCCAATAAAGATTATCATCATTAAGGATATCATATTCCCCACCCTCACAATCAGTTTTCAGAAAGTCAATGTGAGAAATATTATTTTGTTCTATGAAGTCTCTAAATTTAATTGAGGATACAGTTCTTACATTTTCTTCCTCAAACCCCTCAATCAAATTTTCATTAAACATACCAGAAGTGGTAAGATTTCCAGTATCTGGACCAATCGCAGAATTTATACAGAAAACATTATCTGATGATACATTCTCTATTAAAGTTGAATATAGTTCTGGATGTGGTTCAAAGCAATAAACCTTTCCTGGTTTTTGATCTTTAATATAATGTGTGAATGGTCCAACACTTGCACCAACATCAAAGACGATGTCTCCTTCTTCTACCTTAAAAAACTTCTGGTAAACATTATCAATGAATGTTTCCTTTTCTACCATATTTTTAAACCACTGGTTCTCAACACACAATCCCCAATTAAAGTCTCTCAGCCTTTTCGGAAGATAAACACGATGCAAACCACCAGTCTTTTCAGATAATTTTTTCAAATTATCTACTACGGCATTCCGATGAGCGAAATCCATGGATTCATTTTCCAAAAGATCTTCTAAAATATTTCTAGATTCATCACACAAACCAACCCACCAGGAAGCAACTGCTTTCTGAAATGTAATGCCATAGAACCCAGGATAATCAACGCTAATATTTAATTTTTCTTCTGGTTCCTTTTCAGATACTTTTTCGCCAATAGAGGCAATCAAATAGGAATCGTGATAGTTTTTTTCTCTTTCATAAAATCTACTAAGAAGATAATAACCTTCAGGTCGATTTGGCATGACTGTTAATCCATGTTGATACAAACACTTAACAGTCGTGTTTCTACAACCCTGCTTACTAAAACAAATACCAGCCCTAAGAACACATTGATACTTAATAATATCTTCATCAGTTCTCTCTGCGGCTCTTAGATAATAAGAAACTGCTGAAGATGTTTGATCCAGTTTATCATAATAAATTGCAAGGTTTAGATTATTATCTACATTTTCTGGATCATTAATAAAACTATAAAGCAAATTGTCCAATATCATATTATTCATTAGTCAAAAACTCCTCCAAAACAGTTTCAGGAAAATTAAGTAAATATGCAGCATTATCTTGAAAACCAAAAGTCATGAGCATTTTTTCTTTATGTATTGCGAGACCAACACAAAATTCTACATGTCCACCCATGATAGAAAATTTATCTGACCACTTCACAAGATTAAAATCTGTATCCCAAAAAAGAACCCTGTGATAATAAACAGCATCCTTTCTACCAACTTCACTCTTGAATAAATCAACCTCATGAGTGATAGCAACATATCCGCCTTTCCAAGGAATAATTTGAGATCCTCCACGAGGATATCCCCTGATTGATTTTGGATTTCCTGTAAATATTTGATCTGACTTTCCAGTCTCAGGATCAATCTTGACAAGTTCTGTTGGATTACTCCATTTAATGTAATGATATGGCATATCAAGAATTGGCATCCAATTCTTTTCACAGTATGAATTTGGATCAAGTGGTGGTTGAATTCTCTTTTGAGAGACTTGCCTTACAGCATCATCCTCCACAATGAGTTCACATAGTTCCATTCTACCTGTTCCAACTTTGTCCTCATCCCTACGGACACCAGAATAGAACAGTTTGCCATCCCAACGGAATATGCGAGCATCTTCTAGACCCACAAAGTCCCACAGCTCTTTATCAGGAAACTTTGAAGTATCTATCTTATTACAACGAGTGATCTCATAGTTATCATTCAACTCCAGATAGTAGTTCCAAGTCCTGAGATGAATATCATTCTCAGGATGAACATAGGTCAGAGGACCATACTGGTGTTGAAACAGCTTTTCTTCCGAATGATAAAAAGTATAGTTAACAGACCTAAGGTTAACTATTACCTTATCACCATCAACAAAAACCGATGGGTTCATTATTCCCAACCCACCAGTCAGTTTAGGATCAATAATTAATGGGTGGATAGATCCACCCTGCTCAATAGCAGATTGTGCGAATATCTTCATTCAATGAATACTATTTCTCATTCCCATTATATAGGATACGTATCAGGATGTCAATTTTTCAATTTTTTCTTTTAGGTCATTAATTTGTTCTTGCTGTTCTTTAATTGCCTCAATAAGAACGGCAGTTAGGTTTCCATAAGCAACTGACTTAGTCTCATCCCCGATAACAAGTTCAGGTAAAACCTCTTCTATCTCTTGAGCAACAACACCAATGTTGTGCTTACCACTTTCAATGTAATCAAATTCAACACCACGCATCTTACAAACCTTATCGAGAGCATCTTCAATTGTTTTTACATTAGTTTTAAGTCTAATGTCGGAGTAAGCGGTTACGTTTCCTGTTGCAGTAAAATCACCTGTAGATCTTGCAAATGTAAATCTTGTTGTTGTTCCATCTCTCATAAACAATGAACCAACACCAGTGCTGTTCATATCAAAATACATATTCGATCCATCACAGAACATTTCAAAATCATCTCCAGTTCCAAAAGTCTGGATAATATTATCATTGAATCTTAAAGTTCCAGATGTTTTTTGATCAGCAGCATCAGATCTTAGGAAACTTCCACTATCAATACCATCAAGAGTATCAGCATCTAGACCAGATCCAGAACCATCATTGCCAGCGTGCCAAACTTTATTTCCCTTAGCATAAACGTTACCGGCAGAATATTGATTTAAATAAAGTCCCCCATTAGATCCAGAATCTAAGTGTAAATTAGAATTGGAATTTCTAATTCTCGAAATGCCACTAGAATTGCTAGAAGACCATCCACCAATGTAGAGATAATTTCCAGGGTATGAAGAATTCTGGAATGATAATCCATGAGTATCGCTTGCACCCCAAGAAAGTGTTCCGCTCCAACTATCAGCAGTATCAGACCTTAGGAAACTTCCACTATCAATACCATCAAGAGTATCAGCGTCTAGACCAGATCCAGAACCATCATTACCAGCGTGCCAAACTTTATACTGTGTGGTTGGTCCACCAGCGTAGATTTCACCAGTTGTAATGATATTTCCTCTAGCTCCTTGATCCAAATCAGTCTGTGCGGCAACACCGGTTAAAGCTGCAAAATTCGAAACTCCACCCGGATTTGTTCCATCGGCAACAGGAGAAATGAGAGTCCAACCAGAAGATTGAGCGTTTTCATACATCTCCATATTACCGTCGCTTGCAGCACTATCAATGTAAAGTTGTAACAGAGCGCCATCATAAGTGCCACCCTCTTTAATTCTAAGATATCTGTATGGACTTGTGCTATAGAAATTATTATGAAGAACTGTTATAGAATTTCCGCTTCCAAAGAAGTGTGATGCATAGAAATGAACGGATTGGTGTGCGCTTGACGTAAAATCGTTAAGTACAAATTTTGCAGAAGCTCTGTTTCCACCATTCGTTGCTATAGTATACCAACCGACCGCCAAAGAACCTAAACTAATAGTGGTTTTTCTTGCAATATTGGATGAGTCTAATCCATCAACAGTATCAGCATCTAGACCAGATCCAGAACCATCATTACCTGTGTGCCAAACAGTATACTCAGTACCGCTAACCCTCAGGGTCATATTACCGTTAACATTTTTCTTAATGTCCCAATTTCCCCAAACACTATCTAAAAATCCATAATAATTACTAGTTGCATACCATGTACTCAACCAAGTACCGGAATTATTATATTGGGCTATTCCAGCACTTGATCCGGCAGATTGAATTCTTATATGAGATGTATTAGTACCAGCACGGAATTGAGTATCGTTTAAAGTAAGAATTCCTGTATATGTGTCATCAGCATCAGACCTTAAGAACTGAGAACTATCTAAACCATCAATAGTAGCAGCATCACCAGCAGTGGAACCTTGAATACCTTGGATGCCCTGAGTACCATAAGTACCCTGAGCACCTTGAACACCCTGGGTTCCCTGAACTCCTTGAATGCCTTGAGTACCTTGAGTTCCTTGTACACCTTGAGTTCCCTGTACACCCTGGGTTCCCTGAACTCCTTGAATGCCTTGAGTACCTTGAGTTCCTTGTACACCCTGGGTTCCCTGAACTCCTTGAATGCCTTGAACACCCTGAGCGCCTTGAAGAGCAGCATTAGCAATTGTTGCTTTCTTAAGTTGACCAGCATCAGTATCATAGAGAAGTATATAATCACTACCTGATGTTTGACCAGAAGTTAGTTCTGTGCGATCTACAATAACACCAACACCTACCGATCTCAGTGAAGAATTAACAACACTAGATCCAAGAGTGGTTGCCGAGAGAATGTCAGTTCCATTGATCTTATAGGTGTTACCAGAAGCAACGTTGGTTCCATCTTTAAAAGTAGCAATACCAGTTACATCCAGTCCACCACCAGTAACTCTAAGTCCAGAACGAGCAGTAGCAATACCAACGGAGTCTACATTAGTAACATTCTCATAAGTAAGATCACCAAGAACGGTTACGTCTCCAGTGAACTCGGCACTACCAGTAACTTTTACACCACTAGCGGTTGTTTCAAGTGTTTTAGTGTTGTCATGGTAAAGTTCTACTGCACCATCTGGTATTGCTTTAAGCATTACATCACTATCACTCTTCAACTCAATATTTCCACCATAAGATGTTAGTGAATTGTTTGTACCGTCATGCACTATCTCAAAATCATATCCAGTACCAAGTAAGAGTCTACCATTATCGTCAAGATTTATACCCCGACGAGTTCTAGGACCCTCATTTACAACACCTTGGAACATGGTTGTAGTTCCACCAGATGCTCCAGCATCACTCTGAAAGATCATCTTACGAACATAACCAGCAATGCCAGCTGCTCGCAAGTCTACTGCAGTGATATATGCAGAATATCCTGCTTTTGTTCCTAGAGTTAATCTAGGATTGTTAGCTTCAATTTCTAGTCCACCCGAATTTACTCCAGGATCTATTGTAGTAATACCACTAATAACAACACCAGATTCTGTGGTCTCAAATTTCTTGGAGTTGTCGTAGTAAAGTTCCACTGCTCCGTTTGTGATGAATTTTGCCTTTGTTTCATCTAACGCAGCATTTGTAATAATAACTTCGTTGCTACCACCAATATATAAATTTCCCTGGTTCTCATCAACAATATAACTATCCGTTCCATTATGAAGAATTCTTAAATCATTACCATTACCAAAATATAAACTATCAGAACTACCAAGATATACATTTCCTTGGAATGTAGAAACACCAGTTACATTGAGTTGATCAGTATCTGTGGTTCCAGTTACATCAATACCACCAGCAGTGGTCTCAAATTTCTTAGAGTTACCAGAATAAAGTTCTACAGTACCATCATTAAATACAGCACGCTTTTCATTAGATAGTTTTTCAAAAACAACACTTGCGTTCCCTGTCTTTAATGTCAGGTTTCCACTAGTAGCTTCAATAACAGAACCATCAGAACCAGAATCTGGATTAAGATTAAAGTTTTGGTTTGTTCCTAGTCTAATATTACTACTTCCAGTACGAATCTGTCCAGTATTAACACTACCCAACGTAGTAATACCAGAAACATTTAAGTTATCAAGTTCGGTGTGACCATCTACATCTAGATCACCATTAAGATCGGTATTACCAGTAACAGTAACAATACCAGAAGCAGAAATATTTCTTGTGTTGATGTCTTCACTAAGAGATACTCCACCATCTACAACAAGATCAGTTACATAAAGTGTCTTAGCATATGCATCATTTTGGAAAGTAGAAACACCAACAAAGGTTGAAAAACCAGCAACTTCAAGTTGATTGACAGATGTTGTTGTGGTATGAATTGTTACTCCAGATCCAACATTAATTGTATTAGTGTCTCCATCAATAGTAACAGATGAAGATCCAACAGTTAAGACACCAACGATTCTAGCATCGCCAGCAACACTTAGATCGTTGCCAACGAATACGTCACTTTGAGATGTAACAATACCAACGAATGTAGAAACACCAGAGACATTCAGTTGATCAGTATCTGTGGTTCCAACGACATTAACGCCTGATGTAGCGGTTTCAAATTTCTTGTCGTTGTCGTAGTAGAGTGATACTGATCCATTGGGTGTTGCTATTAACTGATTTTCATTTCCTGTTCTCGTCCTTAAAAGAATAGAACTATCAGACCTCAATACAAGAGAACCAACATTAACATCGTCAATAATACTATTAAGTCCATCGTGGAAAATCTCTAAATCTCCACCATCACCCAAAACAATCTTATCATTATCACCAAGATTTACATTTCCTTGGAATGTAGAAATACCAGATACATTCAGTTGATCAGTATCTGTGGTTCCAACGATATTAACGCCTGATGTAGTGGTTTCAAATTTATTGTTATTGTTATGATATAGAATAACCTGAGCACCTTGGATCGCTCGAAGCATTAATGCATTATCAGCAGAATTTTTTAACTGAACATCATTGCTCAGAATTCTTATTCCACCAGTTCCAGTGTCCGCGATGTAACTATCAGATCCATTATGGTAAATCTTTAAGTCATCGTCATCACCCAATCTTAGTTCATCACTATCACCAAGATTTACATGACTTTGGAATGTAGAGACACCAGAGACATTTAGTTGTCCAGTAGTTGTAGTTCCAACGATATTAACGCCTGATGTAGCGGTCTCAAATTTCTTGGAGTCGTTGTAGTAGAGTTCTACTGCTCCGCCTGGAATAAATTTTGCTAGGTCGGTATTAGCACCCGCATTTCTAATATGAACTTCATTACCAGCAAGTATAAGACTTCCAGTTCCAGTTTCCTGAATAACAGAGTTGTTACTACTAGAGTTGTGGAAAATCTGTAAATCACTACCAGCACCAAATATCAATCTATCATTATCACCAAGATTTACATTATCTTGGAATGTGGCTTCACCAGAGAATGTAGAAACACCAGAAACAAGCAGTTGGTCAGTCTGGATCGTTCCAGTTACGTCAATACCATAATTTTGCGTTTTAAGTTTTTCATTATCGTCTTGATAAAGTGAAACGTATCTACCAACCTGCTCACCATCATCATATACAGTATTTGGCCACGTTTTTAAATATACGTTTCCACCATTGTCTGCAATGTTGATATAATCACTACCACTACCTCCAGATCTTATCGACAAAGGGGTCCCAGATTGCGACCAAATGAAATTTATGGCTGGAGAAGATTGGTGCCGAATGTATAAATCATAGCCAGAACCAAAATAAAGTGAATCATTATCACCAAAATATGCATTATCTTGGAATGTAGAAACTCCTACTACATCTAATCCACCACCAGTGATTCTTAGACCAGATCTTGCCGTAGCGATACCAACAGAATCAACATTAACTACGTCCTCATAAGTAAGAGTTCCACCAACCGTTACATCACCACTGAATGATGCACTAGTAGCAGTAAGAACTCCACTAAGTCTTACGTTATCCAATTCAGCATGACCAGTTACATCAATACCACCCACAGTAGTTCTAAATTTTCTAGAACCGTCGTAGTAAAGTTCTACTGCCCCGTTTTGTACAAAACTTGCCTGTGTTTCTGTATAAGAACTATTTTCTATGGTGACTACACTTCCACCAATTCTTAAACTTCCAATACCAACATCATTAATATAACTATGAGTTCCATCATGATAAATCTGCAAGTCTTGACTATCACCTAATCTCAATCTATCATTATCACCAAGATTTACATTTCCTTGGAATGTAGAAACACCAGAGACATTTAGATTGTCCAATTCGGTGTGACCATCTACATCTAGATCACCATTGAGATCTGTTGCTCCGGTAACGGTTACAATACCAGAAGCACTTATATTTCTAGTAGTTAAATCGTCCCCTAAAGTAGCGCCTCCTCCAGAACTAAGATTTGGAGCATAAAGAGTGCCACCAACATAAAGATTATTTTGGAAAGTACCAATTCCAGTAAATGTAGAAATTCCACCAACGTTAAAATTTCCACCATTAACATCAAGACTTCCATTAACGACTGTTTTGTTTGAAGCTGCTGGATCAATTTCTATATTACCAGAAACTGATGAGAAGGTATTGGAAGCAAGTTGAAGATTACCAACAGTTAAGCTAGTTGGAGTAATTAGAGTTGTATTGGATCCACCATCAGTAACAGCAAGGTTTCCAATATTTTCTAAATCATAGGAAGTTGAAGCAAAACTTACTTGACCAGTTTCTTGATTGATGTAAAGAAGATCTCCAACTCTAAAATCACCACCTTGATCAATACTTACATAAGATACTTCACCACCGTTTGTCTCTACCACTTCATTTGCTTGGACTACAAGTGTTGGATCATTACTGAAGTCTTTACCAGTTCCAACGTGGTTGAAGTTCATGGCAAAGAGTCTTAACTGAACTCCTACACCATCAGCAACTACACCTTGAGAACCATATTCAACAGCACAACCAACCGAGCGCATTTCTGCACCGAACATTGTGTAGTCTGCTAAACTAATAGCACTAGCAATACCAGTAAAGGTAGTACCATCAGACTGGTAGAACTCAACTCGCTGAGTAGTTCCAATACCAACTGATGTAAATGTACCATGTCCTTTGCCACTAATTCTAGCATAGTCTGAGTTGTAGTTAGTAATCGTACCAACAGCAACCACTGAACCACCAGAGTCAAATAGTTTTACAACATCATTAACTGCTGGTGTCACACTAGGAGTTCTAAACTTAAGTCTTGCTTCAGCAGTTCCAGCAATACCAACTGTTCCCGAAGTACCTACAATCGCTTGTGAAGAGAAGTAATGGAAACAGTTCAGATACTCAGCACGAGCACCGTTTGTTAGGATGATACCTTTGTTGTTAGGTGTGAAGAATGTAACTTCATTGAGGAGCATACCTGCTTCCAATGAGTTTGATGCGACTAATGATCCATCAACTAATGCACCTCTACCTGCCAGATAGGTTGTTGGTGGTGCATCAGGAGTGTCATAACCATAAGGATCAGTAGCACTAAGTGTAGATCCAGTATTAAGGACAGTTACCCTTTGAACATAAGGACTTCTGGTTGTAATAGCAATACCAGGAGCATATGCAAAAGCATATCCAGTATCACCAGAAGTATTATAATAAGAATTCCTAACAGTAAAATCTTCTACCGTAGAAATATCATTTAATAGAAATACGTTATTAGTCTTAGTTGCGTCGGTCGGTTTGATTGTGGTTGCTCTGAGACCAGCACCCTTAACAGTTACTCCTCTAGGAACTGTAAGAGGAACTGTTTCTTCATAAATTCCTGCTGAGATATTAATTACGTCCCCGTTAGTAGCAACGCTGAGTGCCTGAGCAATGGTAAGATAAGGTTCATTAATGTTATCACCACTATTTGAGTCACTACCAGTGGTTGCAACATAATAAGTTTTACCAAGAGCGTTGAGGTCTCCATCAAATCTGGTTGCAGTTGCAACACCAGATACGTTTAATGCATCAAGTTCGGTATGTCCATCTACATCCAAATCACTATTGAGGTCTACGGTTCCAGTAACAGTAACAATACCAGAAGCACTTATGTTTCTTGCGGTTAAATCATCGGTAAATGTTGCTCCTCCAGTGATGCTTAGTGAAGGTGCATAAAGAGTTCCACCAACAAATACATCACTTTGAGATGTAATGATGCCAACAAATGTTGATACGCCAGATACGTTTAAGTTGTCAAGTTCGGTATGCCCATCTACATCTAGATCACCATTAGCATCAATAGATCCAGTAAACGTGGAGACTCCAGCAACAGAAAGATCTGTATTTAAAGTTGCGGTTGTTGCTGTTAATGTTGCACTATTAGATCCAGCATTATAGAAATATAGAGTATCTTCATCGCTACCAGCAGAAACTTCGGGGATAATATAAGTATCTTGATCTACGTCTTTAACACCACCAAGGGATCCCCAAGCACCACCAGGTCCATATCCTTCAAAAGATGAAAGTTCGCTATTATATCTTATCTGTCCAGTAACTGGTGAAGTATCTCTTTCTGAGGTATCCCCAGAAGGAATTTGAATTGAATTAGTGCTATCAAATATTACTTTTTCTTTGAAGGTTGCAATTCCAGCAACTTCTAGTTGATTAACCGATACTGTAGTTGTATGAATAGTAACACCAGTTCCAACATTGATTGTATTGGTATCACCATCAATTGTGACTGAAGAAGATCCAACGGTTAGAACTCCAACAACTCTAGCATCTCCAGCAACGCTCAAATCATTACCAACGAAGATGTCATTTTGAGAAGTAATAATGCCTACGAATGTAGAAACACCAGATACGTTGAGATTATCTAATTCAGTGTGTCCATCAACATCTAAATCAGCATTGATATCAACATTAGAAGCAAATGTTGTCAATCCAACTACGTTTAATGTTTCACTAATATTAGTTGCATCAAGTTCAGTAAATCCATCAACATCTAAACCAGCATTGACGTCAACATTAGAACCAAAAGTTGATACTCCAACTACATTAAGAGTTTCACTAATATTGGTCGAATCAAGTTCAGTAAATCCATCAACATCAAGATCAGTATGAACATCCAGATTACCACTAATATCTACCGAAGCATTAATGTCAACATTAGAACCTAAGGTGGTAAGACCAACTACATTTAAGGTTTCCGAAATATTAGTGGAATCAAGTTCAGTATAACCATCAACATCTAAGTCGGCATTGATGTCAACATTAGAATCAAAGGTAGAAATACCCGCAACATTAAGTGTCTCAGAAATGTTTGTAGTATCTAACTCAGTGCGACCATCAACATCTAAACCAGCATTGACGTCAACATTAGAACCAAAAGTTGATACTCCGACTACATCCAGTCCGCCTCCCGTAATTCTTAAACCAGATCTTGCCGTAGCAATACCAATCGAATCTACATTAACTACATCCTCATATTTAAGTACACCACTTACTGTTAAGTTTCCACTGAAAGATGCATCAGATCCACTGATAGCACCAGTAAAAGTAGATATTCCGTTGGTATATAAATTTCTCGTTACAATATCATCACCGATTGAAGCTCCTCCTCCACCGCTTCCAGCAGTAAGAGATCCAGCAACGTATAGATCACTTTGGAATGTAGATACCCCAGCAACAACTACTGTCCCACCAACAAAAACATCAGTTGACGTAATTGTTGTTCCCGATCCGACTTCTAAACCGTTCTTAACTCTAAAGTTTTGTGTTCCCACAGGTTCACTTTCCCCCGATGGTTTTTTAGGTATTTATCAAACCTTTATCGCATCGAAGATTATGTTGTAAGTTGTTATACCTGAACTTGCAGGAGTAGCAAGAAGTCTAAGATTACCACCAGAAACATCTACATCATATGTAGCAACTGATGCAGAGTTATAAATTGTTCCATACTCAGTGTGATATGCAGTAGATCCATCATGAAGAGCAGTAATCTTAGTTGTATGATAACTAGATCCTTGCGTTGCCTGGATTGTATAATCTACAGAACGATATGAAGTGATTGGAACTGCAGAGTGAATACCAACCTGAGAAGTTGAAGATGTTTCAAAAGTTGTTGCTCCATAAGAAACTCTATCATCAATAGAAATATATCCTATCACATCTAGAGCTTCATTCGGAATTGTTGTTCCTATTCCAACATTATAACTTGTATGAATACCGACATATGGTGGATCTGCAGAAACCCAATAGTTACTAATTCCAGCATTGCTTGTATCAACCCACTGTTGACTGTCACCATCATCATAGTAAATCTTAAGTTGACCATATACACTATCCCACCACAGATCTCCTGCGAGTGGTGATACTGGTGGGAACTCACCAATAACTGCTAGGTTCTCACCACCATTAGTATCAACCCACTGAGTACTATCACCATCAACATAGAAAACCTTAAGGTCTCCACTATCACTTTCCCACCACAGATCTCCTGCCCTTGCTACAACTGGTGGTTCTGTGGAAACAGAAACTCTTGCACCACCTACACTGTCAAGGTCAATAACAACAGTACTTCCATATCCAGTGACACTGAGTCCAGTTCCAACAAAGTTGATGTCGGTAAATCCACTACCAACTCTTGCCTCTGGAGTAATTATAGCAGACTGTGGATTTACTTCGGTAGATCCAATACCAACACCAGAAACAAATATAAGTCCATCCTTGTAGAGGTCACCATTGAAATTAATGTCACCATTAACATCAAGGTTATAATTTGGAGCGGTAGAGGCAACACCAATAGGACCAGCAAAGTACGCTCCACTATCAACTTGGAATGCCTGAGCACCTGTTCCTGTAGAAGTTCCCGTTCCTACCAGTACTGGACCAGTAGTGAATGTAGTTAATCCAGAAATGATAAGAGTATCACCATTTATATTACCAGTGAGGGTAGCGTTACGTGCTGTTAATTCATCAAATACCAGATCATCAGCAACGTAGAGATCACCACCAACATAAAGATCGTTCTGAAATGTGCCAATTCCAGTGAAAGTAGAAAGACCACCAACGTTTATGTTACCGGAAATATCTACAAAAGAATTAATATCCAGGTAAGAACCAAAAGTAGTAACACCACTAATATTGACGTTATCTAATTCAGTGTGCCCATCTACATCTATATCAGCATTAATATCAACATTACCGTTGAAAGTGGAAACACCAACAACCTGTAAGTTACCCGTTAGAGTAGCATTACGTGCCGTAAACTCATCAAGGATAAGGTCATCGGCAACATATAAATCTCCACCAACATAGAGATCATTTAGGAATGTTCCAATTCCAACAAAGGTTGATACTCCAGATACATTAATGTTATCAAGTTCAGTATGCCCTTCTACATCTAAATCAAATGCGGTAACAATACCACTAATGTTTACATTATCGAGTTCTGTGTGTCCATCTACATCTAGATCACTATTGGCATCGATGGAACCTACAAAAGTTGTTACTCCACTGATGTTTACGTTATCAAGTTCTGTATGTCCATCTACATCAAGTTCAAAAGCAGTAACGATACCACTAATATTAACGTTATCTAACTCAGTGTGTCCATCTACATCAAGTTCAAAAGCAGTAACGATACCACTAATATTAACGTTGTCAAGTTCCGTATGACCATCTACATCTAGATCACTATTGGCATCGATGGAACCTACAAAAGTTGTTACTCCACTAATGTTTACGTTATCTAATTCAGTGTGCCCATCTACATCAAGTTCAAAAGCAGTAACAATACCACTGATGTTTACATTATCAAGTTCCGTATGACCATCTACATCAAGTTCAAAAGCAGTAACAATACCACTGATGTTTACATTATCAAGTTCCGTATGTCCATCTACATCTAGATCACTATTGGCATCGATGGAACCTACAAAAGTTGTTACTCCACTGATGTTTACGTTATCTAACTCAGTGTGTCCATCTACATCAAGTTCGTAGGCAGTAACGATACCACTGATGTTTACATTATCAAGTTCCGTATGTCCATCAATATCAACATCAGCATCAATATCAACGTTTCCGCTGAATGTAGAAACTCCACTTAGAGTTAGTGTCTCACCTCTTACATTGTTAATCGTAGAGATACCAATGTAATTTAATGATGTTCCAGAAAGATGTGTAGCAAATCCAACATCAATATAAGAGGTCTTAGCATCAAGAATCTCAAAATTGCCTCTTGTAATTGTTGCGGCAGTACCAGCAATATTTCTTACATCAATACTAAAATCACCAATCTTAACATCACCAACAGCAAGCCTAATATTGTTGGGAACAAGAGTTGATCCAATACCAACTGCCTGATTGCTTAACCAAGCATCAGTGGTGCCAGCACCCATTGTGTTGTGCTTATACCACAACCACTGCTTATAAGTATTTGGTAAGCTATTAATCCCAACAACTTGGAGAGGAACTAATGAATGACCCTCTGTACTAGCAACTGCAATACCAGCAGAGTTTGCAGTGTTGTCATTTGGAGTTACTGTAGTAGTAAATCCAAGAATGATTTCTTTGTCTTCAATTCTTATAGTTTCGGCATCAAGAAGAATTGAAGTTCCACCAATACTTACATCACCCTGAATGGTAACATTACCATAGAAAACAGAATCGGGAGCATAGATATCAAAATCATTAGTGACATCTAAGTTGTATGCTGTAAGAGTTCCAGATACGTTTACATTATCTAACTCGGTGTGTCCATCTACATCAAGTTCAAAAGCAGTAACAATACCACTGATGTTTACGTTATCTAACTCAGTGTGTCCATCAACATCCAGATCACCAGCAATAGTTACATCGTCGCCAAGAGTTAGTAAACCATTGAGTGTAGAGATACCAGCAACAAATAGATTGCCAGTGATATCAGTTTGCTTCCCAATAGAAGTAAATCCAGTGATTACAGTATCACCAATTACTTCTAATTTATAAGTTGGATTAGTATTACCAATTCCAAGTTGATCTTCGACATATGAACTTCCAAAGACCTGTAGTTTTTGACCTATAGTTCCTGTTGAATTATCACTGTTGATGAGAACATCACCATCATTATCAATCCGCATTCTATTTGAACCGGATTGAGATGGTCTCAGTTGATAATTAGCAGTTCCTGTCTGGAAGACAATTTCACCAGCAGTTCCACTACCAGACTCAGAACGAATGTAAAGATTTCCTGCGTTATCTTCAAAAGCAGAACTAGATTGACCTGGGTCTACAAGAGCAATCCAAGGTCCACTTTGGTCGAATACTGTTAGGTTAGCAAATGGATTGGTATAACCAATACTAACATAAGTTGAAATATAGGCACCGCCCAGAACCTGTAAATTTTGATTGATGGTTCCTGTAGATGTGGCACCACCAACAAATAAAGGTCCACCATCTACTGTAGTGATGCCAGAAACCCTTAATGTATCTGTTTCAACATGACCTGTTATATCAATGCCATCCTCAGTAGTTTCAAATTTCTTATCATTGTCAAAGTATAGTTCAGTAGCACCATCTACATTAAACTTAGCATAATCTTCAGTACCAGTAGCGTCTTGAAAATTAATCGCCGCTGTTCCTCTAATGAAAAGATTACCAATCCCAGCATCTACAATATATGAATTTGATCCATCATTATAAATTTGAAGGTCATTTGTTCCACCAAGATTAATTCTGTCATTATTACCTAAGTAAATATCTTCTCGGAATGTTGCAATTCCAGAAACTATTAGGTCTCTTCCTATATTAAGATCTCGTGTAATCCTTGTGGATCCATCAACATATAAAGAATAGTTTTCAGCGGTACTGGTTCCAATACCAACTTTACCAATTGTTTGTAGGACAGTAGTGTTCTCGGTAACCGAAGATATACCGAGATTAAGATTACGTTGTCTGCCGCTGAGAAACTTGGACATTTCTTATATTATTAGTTAAGTGTTTCCAGAATACTGATAGTAAGTTTCAAGTTACTATCATTACTACCAGATATGTGTAATGAATCTCCAGATTCAAGAATCAATCTACCACTCAGAAGACTGGTAGTATCATTACCTTGAATAGAATAATCCTTTACAATCTCTGTTGTGGTTGTAGATCTCTTATGAGAGAAAGACACCGCATGAGTGACATTATCAATGTTAGCAACCTGAGCTAACAAAACAACTCCACTATATCCAACTGGTGCCGTATAGATACCAACAGGACTTAATGGCGCAACATAAGTAACAGTTTTAAATACATTTAATGGTAAAGCCATTTTTTATTCTCCTCCTCCTAATGCTAGAATTAATGGCGTCACGTTTGCGAATAAACTCTTAGAATAGAAATTACCAGAAATAGTTCCTGTCAATTGATTAATAACAACACCCTCACCAATTCTAAAGTTTCCAGCCTGATCAGTGCTGGTGTAAACAACCAATCCACCATTCTTCATATCAACTTCATTGTCTTGAATTACAATACCACCATTCTGGGGAAGAGCAGTGGCAATAGTTGTTCCCGATCCAATGTATTCGAAAGAATGACCAGATGCTAATAAGCGACTTTGCTTATAGAAAGGAACGGTTGTTCCAACACCAACAGCGAAAGGAATATTTTCATTTGTTGTAATAGTACAAATTCCAGATGGAGTAAGTTCTGTTGAACTTTCAATAGCAAAATATGATGGCTCAATCTCAACATATCCAGTTGCCGTATTAATACCAACATCTGGTGAAGAGAAAGTTACATTAGGCGTAGAGGTATAACCTCTTCCACTCGAAATCAATAAAACGTTACTAACAGTTCCATCTAGAATTTCTGCAACTGCGGTAGCAGTAATTCCCCAATCGCTGGAAGGATCATCAATGATTACTGTTGGTGCCGAAGTATATCCCGTTCCACCAGCACTTACAACAACCTTAGCAACCGTATTATATAATTGGTCAAAGTAAACAACCTGCCCATCAAAAGGTCTTACAACATTTACGGCAACACTTCCTGGACTGTAGAAGAAGTGACGAATCGTTGAAATAGATCCAACGTTTACTGAAAAAGTTGTTGTTGATGGAGTCGATGTAACTTCAAAAATATATCCATTATTTCCTGATGGATAGTAAAGTGGTGTTACTCCACCATCATAATCACAAGTAAATCCAACACCAGTAAGTGTAACTCCCATTCCAACGTTGAAACCATGAGCAGTTGCTGTGGTTGCCGTTAAAACGCCAGTGATATGATCATAATCAGCACCTGTAACTTGAAGAGTACTAACACCAACATTAACCGTGAAGGTTGAAGCATTAATTGGCGCTTCTTCTGTAAGAGTTCCGGAGAACTTTAATGGACTCACACCATCTGAAACTAATCCATAATTACCAAATGATGAGTTTGAGTTGGTTAAGTCGCAAGCACCACCAGAACCAGTAAATACTGCGGTTTCATCACAGATAGTAAAGAGAGAAACTAACTGGGCATATCCTTCATTAGTAATAGAAGCACCAATACCTGCCTCATTATACTGAGTGTAAGAGTCAAGGACCATTGATTTGAGTGGTCCTAAAGCATGTGCTCCATCAACCCTCAGTCCAATACTTCTTGGGATAAAGTTGGTACAGTTTTGAATATATGGAGACTGAGCAAAATATTTAATATCATTTGGATCAAAAGCAAAGATTGCTCCTGTATTTGCTGGACCAACAAATGATAACTCTGTAATATAATTTCCTGGACTTACATAAAAAAGATCACCCTGATTTTGTGGGGTGACTGTCACTTCTCTTAGATTATCACCAACGATGCTTATTTGGGATGGAAGTGCGATAGGATTATCTTCTAGATAAGTCCCAGCACTAACTTTAATAACATTTCCTGCTGTTGCGATTCCAACTGCTGCCTTGATGGTTCGCTTGGCGTCTCCGAGTTTGAGTCCTGTGTTGTTGTCGTTTCCGTCTGCTGTGACATAGATTACATTCTCGACTGTAACACCCGCTGCGACTCTAACAACCTCCGTAGCAATTCCAGTTACTGCGAATCTATCTCTAAGAGTATAGAGTTCTACATCATGCGTATTAAGTGCTAATTCTCCCGTCTGTAAATCGGTAACCTGGGGAATTTTTCCAGGCACCGCAGATCGTTTGATTCTATACGGTGTTGCCATTTATCGCATTCGGTATTTACCAAAAGATGCAGTATATACTGCCTTTGATTTATTTATTCAAGTTGCGTTATTCCTTCTTGGGCGATAAGCAAACAAGTTGGTTGGGGGATCTGGTTTCATCCAGTCCTTGATTTTTT
>Ga0208162_1000429_pt1 | contig 24466 bp, 28 predicted proteins | sample CB_VirMetaG_4_FD_184539 | JGI IMG/M metagenome (GOLD analysis project Ga0208162, IMG submission 184539) | Freshwater to marine saline gradient viral communities from Chesapeake Bay - CB_1508_1M Viral MetaG (SPAdes) (version 4) | ecosystem: Environmental > Aquatic > Marine > Coastal | place: USA... | reverse complement strand
ACCGATGAAGCGACCATCGTCAGATCCCTTCCCCTTCGTGTTCGCGGTAGCAACCACGGTGAACCCATGAGCAGGAGTGATATACTCACCAGTCTTCTTGATGAAGTAACCCTTGCCTTCAAGGATGGACTGAAGACACATGACTTTGGCAGGGTTCGCCAAGTCGATCTCGTCGCAGAGCAGGACGGCACCCTTCTCCATTGCCTTGATAACTGGTCCTTTGAAGAATTTGGTATCACCGTTGACCAAACGGAAACCACCGATCAGGTCGTCCTCGTCAGTCTCGACGGTGAAGTTGACGCGAATGACTTCGCGTTTGGTCGCGGCACATGCTTGCTCGACCATGTAAGTCTTGCCATTACCAGACAGACCAGTGATAAAGATAGGATAAAACTGCTTCGACTTAATAACGTCACGCACGGTGCGGAAGTTGCCGAAGGGCACGAACAAGTCATCCTTGGCAGGAATCAGGTTGTGCTCGAACCCATCGCTGTCCACGATCAACGAAGCAGGAGGAGTAGGTGCGGGAGCAACCACAACGGGAGCAGGAGCAACGGACACAGGGGGAAACTGATACAGACCACGCTTGACCCGAGTATTCTTATTCATCACCTTGGCGGTAGATGACAGCGCGACGTCATATCGCTCGGCAATTTCCTCAAACGTCTTGTTGCTGACTTGTTGGGGCGCATCGCCCAGTTCGCGCAGACAAATATCCAAAAACTCTTGTGACTTACTCATAACAAATATCTCTCTATTTACTCAACCAATACAACCATTATACTGAAACTGGGGTACAAAAGCAAGTCGCAAATACTGTAGGAAAATCAATGACTTAGGCAACCTTCGCTACCAAGTCATTGAGCATCTTGCGGGATTTCTTGCTGCCAACCATTGACTTTTTGAAGGCAGTGCGGAGTTTACCCTTCGTGGCACCTCGTAGATCGTCGTCGATCTTGGTGTCTACAATCATGAGGGATGACTTGCGGATCAGGTAGCACTCGTCATATCCAACAGCATTCATGGTGATGAATCCTTCCTTGCTGTACTGTTTCCAGTTATCGTCCATCTCTGACCAGTTTTTGAATCCAACCATCTGACCAAAGTCAGACTCCATGGAACGGCGACTGTTATCAGAGATGCGGTATCCGATCACGTTGCTACCAGTTGCGTTCTTGTACATAGCGAGAAGCATGTCGGTCGCCTGTACATTGCGATAGTCATACTTCTTGTTACCACGGAACGTTCGGTTGGTGATAGGGCAGGTGATAGTCACATATCCACCACCATACAGACCACTGCGAACGGGAGAGTAACCACAATCATTAGCACTCATCTCGTGCGAACAACCGTCAGTCAAGAAGAAGGTATTGAGCACGTCGAGTTGGTATTGCTTGCGGAAAGCAATCGCCAAGGGTGTACCGATAGCGATCGCCTCGTCCATGGGTGTACCGCCAAGACGCAGAGCATGGACTTCTTGGAATCGACGAGCGTGGGAATATACAGAACGACCGTCAACTAATCCGATACGACTAGCAAGTTCTGAGAATCGTTTCCTGTTAAGATTGCGCATGAACATGCCGAGCATAGTTTTGGCAATCAAAATCATGTTTGACTTACTTTGCTCGCTGCTGAATAACTCAAGCAGGCGACCTTCACCAACATACAATACTTTGTCACCGACTTCGGGACGCGCATATGCACCGTAGCATAATGAGTTGGTGAAACCATACACTCGGAAGGGCACGTTGATCTGACGACAGAAGTGAGTCAGAAGCAGAGTCTGTTCGATAGTCTCGTACATGACGTCATGCATAGAACCTGACATATCAAGGTACATAATGAAACCATGGTTCTTGCCTTCGGGCACGACCGTGACTTTCTTGAAGATATCGTCAGAGAACTTGTAGTTGTTCATCTTGACCGTGTCGATAACACCAGTCTTGGAAGTCATAGCACGGCGATGTTCACCAGCGGACTTCTTCATCTCAAACTCTTTGACCATATTGTTGATCGCTTTCTTGTTGACTCGCGCCCACTCGTTATAGAGAGCAGTGCCAAAAGTTTCGATCTGCTCGAGACGGATGGCAGTTTCTTCCTTGATTCTTTCAAGAAACCAGTCATCGCGCTGTTGACCATTTATCTTGTCTGAAATACGGTCGCCAGTAAGGATCTCGGTGACCAATTCCTTGTTGGGCATAACAAAGTCATTCCAGTTGCGAGTATAGTCATAGACTCGGAAGTTGGTGACCTTACCATTATGCGAAGTGTAGATTTCATTGTTGATCGCATCACGCAAAGACTGATCGGTGTTAGAAATAGGATCGGTGGTAGGACCGCCTGCACCATTAGAGGCAGTTGTTTCTTCCTCACCGTCCCAAGATTCTTCTTCTTCCTCGTCGAACAGATCATCATAGGCATCCGAAGCAGAGTTGCTTTCAACTTCCCCTTCCTCTGATTGCTCAGAGTCAATGCTGGATGTCTCGGTTGACTCAGTATCGTCGTCGGTATCGTCTTCACCTTCACCCCAGTCCAATGACGCTATATCATCGGAATCATCTTCTTCTGGTTCTTCCATGGCGAGTTGCTCTTTGCGCTCCTGTTCTTCCGCACGCTGCTTCTCGAGTTCTTCCTTACAGAAAGCGAACAGGTCGTCAGTGATAGCGACAACGTCTTCCCAAGTTTCAGCGTTCTCGATGCGAGGCAACCACTGACGTTCGTCAGCAGAGAACTGGATACCAGCGGACATACCGCACTTGAAGTAAGTGTTGATGCGGTCAATCAAACCCATCTTGTTGATCGCGTCAATGTCAGCACCGAAGAAACCGTCGCCGAGCAGTTTGCGATAGGACTTAATGAAAGGAGCGCGCAGACCAGGATACTTGCGCTGGATCAACTTCTCGATCCGAGCATCCTCGACCACGTTGAGGAATGACTTGTAACCAGCACCCTTGGAGCATACAGCGTCATGCCAACCTTCAAGGGGAGTGTACAGAGCGTGACCCACCTCGTGACCAATAAGGTGGTCCTCGGTATAGGACGCCACGTCTGCCCACATAGGCAGAGTCAGTACACGGTTCTTGACGTCAAACATAGCAGTCCGCACGTTATCCTGTACGACCGTAATGTTCTCGGTCGCTAGGAGTTTGGCGGTAGTTGACTTTGCTGCTTGATCCATAGGTAATTCCTCAATTCAGACTATATTATGACTGAATCTTGGTACAAAGTAAAGTCTAAAAAACTTTAATAAAATCAATAACTTACGTCTGGTTGGTGTATGGGGCGAACTCCATCTCGAAGTTCTGCGCTACTTTGATGTTCTCAAACATAAACGTGTGCTGGTAGATACCAGTGTAAGATTTGAAATGCCACTCTTGCTTTTCACACTGCTTCTTACACCAATCTTTACCATCGGAAGTCAGATCACTGTGTAATGTAACCACGTGTCCTGGCATCCAACCACGTTTATAATCAAAGATTTGCTGTGGAGTCAAAGCATTTCTTCCAATGCATTGTACTGCCAATCAGAGATACGGTCCCATTGAACTTCCCAAAGCATTTCTTGACCTTCCTCATCAAACTCACGTTCTTCAGGGTCAAAGTGTGCTCGAAGTTCTTCATCATCTTCAAGGATCATATCAATAAACTCATCGCTCTCAAGTTCTGCTTGATCATATAGACCGCCAGTATCGAAGACAGCGCACCCAATGAAGTTGCAGAACTCGTCCTCATAGGTCAAAGCAAGTTGAACATCAGCATCTACCTTACCGATCTCTTGGGCAAGATAAGTACAGAACTCAATGCAAGGCGACCAAGCAGAGTACATTGACATACCATCCTCGTCACGATCAGTGCAATATGCCCATTTCGCCCCAACTAGTTCGCACATATTTGTGCGATCCATTTCATCATATGAATCGAAGAAAATAAATCCAAGATGTTTCTCGTGATCATTAGCAGTTTCGTCCCTGTCCAACCGACCAAGAATTTTATTCCAAACCTCACGACCTTCTTTGGTCAACTCGCTTTTTATGCTGAGGTATTGACTTACATGATTTGCCATCACAAAGCTCCTAGTTGTATAAGCAACAATAAAAATAGTCCCCCGAAGAAATTCGGGAAAATTATACAGAAAATTAGAAATCCTAAAATATATTTCATACTAATATCTTACTAAATTTTAGGAGAAAAGGCAAGTTTGAAAATATTTAGTAAAATCAACTAATTACGAATATCATAGTTCCACATCACCAACTCTTTTCTACTTGCTTCCATATTCCTATACGCCTCTCCGCTATGGAAGGTGTAAGTATGATTAAATGTTTCTTGGTGAAACTCTGGGTACATTTTCTTGATTAGTTCGTTGTTGTCATATGATATCAACATAGGAGAATTGTGCTTGTGGACAGAAGCACAAAAACGATCATGGTCGAATGATTTATGCATATCACCATCCTTTCCGTATATGAAAGAGTTGCCATCTTTACCTACTTTGGCATAAGGAGGATCGAGATAAACAAAGGTATGTGGGTCATCAGACAGCATATTATTTGCGTCCTCGCAGGTAATGTACCACTCCTTTATGTGCTCGCCATAATATGGAAGTTTTCGGATATTACTTTCAGAAAAGTTTGACTTGCTTGCCTGCGCACTAAAACCACCGGACATCAATCCAGAGAATCCACATTTGTTCGCTATAAAGAAGGCAACCCCAATATCATAGGTGCTGCTGGTTTCATCAGAGAGGACTGCTCTCGCGTTCTCGTGAAGGGTTCTATGCCCTTCAACGTCTTTTGCTTCTGCTTTTGCCTCTAACAAATGTTCTGTCATTAGTTTATAATCGTCTTGTAAGGTTTTCCAAAAAGCATAGACACTGAAGTCGTAATCAGATACAGTTACAGGAACATGGGGAAATCTTCGAGTAAACTCTATCGCCATGCCGCCCCCACCAAGAAATGGTTCTCGGTATTCCTCAATGTCAATTTTGGGGAAATATCCAAACAGAGTCTTTGTTGCTCTTGTCTTGCCACCTGGATATCTCAATGGACTTTTCAGAGCAAGGGGAAATTCAGTCATCATATATCTGCTATACAACTTTCAAGTATAGTATTGTCGATTTGTTCTTGAATCCAGTCAGAGACTACATCTGTACATACGGGGGAGTGGTGCGTGAAAGACACCACATGACCTTCTTCCTCACCGAACAGTGTGGTCTTTGGTCCGAACTCTTTAATTACGTTTTCGACCTTGCTGATGCGACCCTGTAACCAAGTCGGGTCTTGTTCAGAACCACGTTCTGCGTATCGGCGTTCGCGTTCTTCCTTGGGAACATCCAGCGCGACGATGCGCAGGTTCCAACCCTTGTCGAGCACTTCCTGGAAGAACTTCTTGGAGTTGAGACGGTCACCTTCGAAGAGGATAATCTTGTCTTCATTGTTGTCAAGGAACTCAACAACCTGTGGCGCGATAGACATGGACAACTTGTCAGTACCACCAAACGTCTCGCCCTCTGGATAGACACCGAGAACGATCAAGTCGCCTGACACGTAGTGGTCCAGTTGCCCTGTACGGTAGTATTCCCAGTCCCAGCGTTCCATCCACTGCTTCATCAAAGTGGATTTACCAGTTCCAGGCGCACCAATAATACCAATAATGGTTTTCATTGTAAAAAAGATTCCAAATTTGATATGGTTCGATCTTTTGGTTCAAAACTTTTAGTGTCTAGGAAAGTATTATACAATTTTTTATCCACAAAGTCAAGCAACCATTTGTTTTGTATCGTTTCTTTACGAGCATCCCATAGTGGTTGCCAGTCAATACCATCCCAACCATCTTCTTCAACCTTTTTAATTTCTTCTGCTTGGCGATCGAGATAGTAACCAAGATATCGACCATGTTTTCGACGGAAAAGTTTTTTGAAACTACAGAGTACAGTTTCCATTGCAAAGAAATCCGCTTTGTGCGCAACTTCAGGATACCTTTTCTTCACCTCTGCTAGAATTTCTTTGCCCTTTGATTCTAAAAAATCAGTTTGATCTTTGTCCAATTTTTGATCTATCCAATCTTCTTTTCCTACCGCATAACACATACCGTTGCGATGTGAACGAGAACCACTGTAATCGTGAAACCAAAGGCTGTCAACATCAACAGGAATGTCGCATGTTTGTTTCAGTGCTTGAATGTAGAACCAAGAGGAGTATCTACCGAACTTATGGAAACTGTTGACCGTGTTCCATAAAGTATAGAAATCTTTTATCGGGTCTCCGACAAATCCTCGAGTGAGTGCTTTATATTGGGAGTCGTCTCCGACGAACTTTTTGTAGGAAATGAATTGTTCGGCGAGATGCCCTTTGTTCCATTTCGTGTCCGTCTGATACCGTAGTCTGTGATAATTAGTATTATTCCAATCGGTAAGGCGATCCACACCGCAAAGTTCCATATCAGGGAACTCATTCCAAACGATGTAAGCAGTTGGCCAATAGTATGTGGTTCCATATATCCAAGTCAACCAAAGTCTTTGTTCAGTGTTGTATTCAAACCGATCAAAGAAGTATTTAGACATATACAGAGCAGGGTCACAATCTTCTATCTCAAGACTTCTTCCGAACCACTCTATGAATGTGCTTTCATTATTCATACAAAACAATCTAGCACTTCAATTTCCACAGTATACTCATCACGCACTGCCTTCATAGCATTCTCGAACTTCTTTTTAGAGACAGACCATTTGTCATAATGACCTATGTGAGCATGAGTAACAATGATCTTGCCTCGTTTAACACCCATACCCGCCATTTTATTAAGAATTCCCCCAACACCAGCGTTATAGAGAGAACCAGATGTAACACTTATACACGCCAGATTGGGATCGTTAGATTCTTCCCAATTAACCAGTTTTTTTATGTCAGACTCTTTCCATTTCTTGAAGTTGCGACCAGCGTTGAGTATATCCTGCTTGATGCGGGTAACTGCCTGCTTGTGGTTGGCACTGATCATTTTCCTGGTCCACCATTTACGTGCCGACAGTTGCTTAATAACACTGTTTTTGAAATATTCGCTTTCCACTTCGATCTTCACACCCTTTTCGACAAGTCCCATATACATATCAATGATTGCCTGCTGGCAGTCTTTGGAACTGTTGGGTGTCTTGATCTTCTCTTCATGGTTCATCTCATTCCCGAAGCGACCGACGTTTGCCTGATTGAAGTCAAAGTCCGAGAAGTTGATATAAACGACGTCAACCTCAGTCCAACCTGCTCTCTTGGCGGCATTGATAGTATGGTTACCATCAATGATAACGCGCGACCCATCTTCATATCGACAGATGATAACAGGTTCAACATTCTTACGTGCAGAAGCAGGGTCTTCACGCATGCGGTCGGTAATCTGTTCTATTTTCTCCTCGATAATTTCATTCATTCGAACCTGATTACGAGGCAAGGCGAAGATCTCATCGGTTTTCTCAGCTACACGCGGATACGCACCAGACCTCACACCTTCAGCGACTCGCGCAACCAGATCGAGATCAAATATCTCCATAATGTCAAGTTCGGGGGGAACGGGAGATCCACCGCTCATGAAGAGAAGAACGTCCTCCTTCATTACGTCAGTCAGGTTACTGAAGTCTTTAACGATACCAACGCCGCCACCAACAGACTTGTTATAAAACCGATCCCAGTCCAGATTGGACTTGGCATACTTCAGCGCATAGTTCTCAAGAGTGATGCACTCGGCGACCGTACCACGCCACAGGATGTGACGTTGCATAAGACCATAACTCCAGGCGGTCTGAAGTTCGGTATCTTCGGACGAGTTGATATATCCGTCATGGATATCCTTGGTCTTGTGAAAACCGAGATACATCTTTCCGTTTTCCAGATTACGCCAACCATAAACAATCGCGCTAAACATTTCTAGTTCCTTAACATCGGAGTACAAACGACATTGTACGCTATTACACGCGCAAAGTAAAACTTGAAAAACTTGTTTAAAACCAACTACTTAGAGAGGAGGGTTCCGAGAACACTTTGACGCAACCACCCTTGCCCTTCTTAAAGACTGCTTTTGATATAACTGAATCGTCTATATCATACAATCCCTCTGCAAACGTATCCCCTTGTATCTTAAACATCGAGAGTTGACATTTACTCTTTTGCTCCCCGAGCATTGTAAACCCAATCTTTTCATAGAATTTAACAGCATCAGGTTCAGCAGAAACTCTAAAATATCGAGCATCATTAGATTTAGCAAACCGAAGAGATTCTTCACAAAGGATACGCCCCACCTGATTTCCTCTATGTTTTGCGAAAGTATGGAGCAACTGTAGATTTGCTACTTTGGGGGAGCGTTTGCTTACAGTGGTAATGATTGCGCCGAGTAGAGTATCACCATCCCAAGCACCAATACAATAATTCCATTGCTGTTGCATATTTGCTTTGGCGACAAAAGTCTTTGCAAACTTATCCGCAGGATCATCTGTAATTGCTGCCTTGAAATCCTCAGCAGAACAACTACGCAACTTCATGAAACTCTCGCTTTTTTTCGCCGCGAGACTTATCCCACTTGGTGTTCATCCAACCTTTGTACTCGCCTGGATTCCAAACAAAAGGTGGAAAGTCATAATCATATTCTGACAAGATCTGTTCAACACTAGGACCATCGTTCAGTGCAGCATCGATGAAGGCGACGGCAAACTTAAATTGGTCTTCAATCTGCTTTCGGTCAGTAGTCGATCGGAAACAACGGAACTCAATCGTGCCAGTATGTTTCATACAGTAAGTGTTGATGGCATAACGGAAAGGTCTGCCCATAGATACACCATCCTTGCCAGCTGCATGAAGTTTAATGAAGTGATCAAAGTCGGTGGTGAGGTTAATTATATTCTCGCACATATAATCGGGCATCTCACGACCACCGTCTAACTTCAGATACATCTTGGAACCTTTTAACAACTTCATTTCGTTCTTGTCTCGGAATTGATAGCATGCCTCGATAGTATCGGTCTGATTTTTCTGGATGTAGGCAATGAGTCTCTTTAGTGCTTCAACATCATCTTTCAATCCAGGAACAAATACATGAAGGTGTCCATGGTTTACCACTGATGCTGATGGTCGATCACCATTAGCAACAAACAGTTCGTGTATCTCCATGATACGAGCAACCTGCTCTTCCCATGTAGCAGTGGGTTTAGTGTTTACTTCACCACCGACTGGCGGTTCAGTACCGAGAGGATCACAAGCAACATACTTGTATGGTTCGTGGATGTTTACGATGTCAGTTTCAGCATACTCCCATGCTCCAAGATGAGGTGGAATCTCTAGTGTGCGGTCAATATCTCCCCACTCGATTTCGTAACCAAAAGTGAAAGTATTTTTATCATAATTCATGGTTGCAAATCCCTCGGTTCAGTTTTACCCAAATAACTAGGGTGCCATCTTTTGCTGTAACCGTCCGTGTAATACTCGACAAAAGGATCAGTTCTTTCGACATTGTCATAAATGCCAGAACGATTCAAGATATCCTTAGTTGATGCAAAGATAACACCATTTTCTCTTTTCGCTCTGTATAATGGTCTCTCATGATTTCGGAATCCAGAGAGGAAAGGAAATGGTTTGTTTACTTCTTCTCTGTTCAAAATCTGAATACAGGTCACTGCCATTGAGCGATCGACATATTTCACTAATGGGTGAATTTCATTTTCAAAACACCGAAGTATCAACTCTGAGTCATTGGCAGTTTCTGTAGGAAACTCCCAAGTCTCAACTGGTTCTTGCGAAATGACTCCATTGTGAGCGATAGCAAGTTTATCGCTTTGGAATGGTTGGTTATATCTCAAATCAGAAGTAGAGTAACGAATATGTCCAATGAAGCATAACTCTTTTCGACCATCAACAAAGTCGTGGTCGTACACCCAATCTTCAGGGTGGTGCTTTTCCATAAATTTTTTGGCAGGTATGGGTTCTTTCTTGGTTATTAATTTTTCGCCATCAAAGTATGTGACTCCAGTGGCATGTTTGCCGCGAATCATAGATTGAATAAAAATATTACGGACCATAAACAAATCCGCATCAGTTGGGTTCGAAAGATGGACCCCAATCACACCACACATTATTTAAAAGAAATCCTCGAGCGAACCTGTAACAAATGCTTCAGGATGATACTGACGAGTCATCTCCTCACCACCATTCAGAGTCAACCAATCATACCACTCTTTCTCCTCCCACATAGAAGGCGATACACCATTCCAGAATGGACGCCACTGAGCATGTTCTTCATTCTTTCGACGCTCATCAACGTATGCACGCCGCAAGTGTTCATACTCCCAAGAACCCAACTTCAACATGTCTTCACGGTAATAGAAAATCAGAGACATGCGCAGTAATTTGTCTTCACCAGACAATGGCGATTCAATCGGAGTGTTGCCATGAATTATTCTCATGTTGTCAACTAGCAAAAGATCACCTGGACGCACATTGATCGCCGCACGTACTTCTGGTGTAACGAGGTATCCACCTTTCCAGTCGCCCTTACCATCACTGATCACCGTCAGGTTGGAGAATCCTTTTTTGAGGGAACCTGCGTCACGGTGGCAAGCCATGCGAGCGTTACGATCTTTAGTGGTAGTGTTGACAGTAATAGTGGTGAAGGTGGTGTCCTCACCAATAAGGAATCGCTTGTCTGTCTTGTCAGCGCACTTCTGTTGAAATGCGTGGCGATTAGGCAGGAGTCGTTTGAACTCTGCTTCAAGTTTACGAGCAAAAGGATAACATTTCTCAAACTGCTCACGGTTGTGCTCAGTGTAGGCAGTTTGGCGACCATATGGAATGCGCGGATATCGACCATAGAAACCAGCAATCCCTGACCAGATAGCATTGGCGTATGAAGTGTCAGAGATAAACTTTTTGCGGATGGTACGTGCTTCTGCTTGTGCCATGTTAACTGGCATAGACTTCAACTTTTGAAGTATAATTGGAAAGAAATTTTCATAAGTTCCAAACACATCTTCAACAGCGGTGCGCAACCAGACTTCTTTTGCTCCAGGCAAATCGCCATTTGGATTTTCTAGAATCTCAGAGAGTCGGTCAGAACCGTCGATGCTCTGTGGTTGCCCTTCGGCATAGTATTCCAGAACTTCCTGTTGCATGACAGTAACCCAGTCACGCTTACCACTGGTGCCTTCACGCTGCGCACCTGCTGCCATACCACGATTGTTTGACTCAACTGCTGCTTCGAACAGACCAGCATAGCAACCTTCCTGTTCTTCTTGAGTGAACACATTTTTACGAAATTTAAAGGCAATGCGATTTTCGTTTAGAGTCTCATCACCGATATCAGTTGAAGGTAAATAAAAATCTGCATCGTGGTCAATCAACAAATCGAAAGAGTCAGAGTCAACAAATGTGCCGATAACACTTTCTTCATCTATTATGAAATCTGCAACGTACACTGCTTGACCTTCGTCACCAGTAAACTTAGACCAAGAGTAATTTCCAATAGTAATTTTTTCCATACTAGTATTCTACTAAACTAACAGTTAAAAGTCAACAACTATCGGCAACTTCAACAGTTGGTTTCCAAGCAATCATATCTTTATCAAGGAGTATATTGACATATCCTGGGAGACGTCTCATGTATTCTCCCTGCCAATTTCTATATGGACCATTAGTGTCAACATAATGCAGAAAAACTTGCCAAACTGCTGGACTTGGGTTTGGTTCTCTCCAGTGCCATACTTTAGCACCTTCGTAAAACACAGCATCTCCAGGTCGCATTACCATGCTTCCCAAAATTTCTCTTTCTTCGGTGCCCCAAAAGAATTCCCAAGGTATGTTATCTTCATTACAAAGATTGATAGTCAAACTATACTCACAAGACTTGCGATCATTATGAAATCTAAGGACTTCATTAGGCGGGTAACAACGAGCATAAGTGTATGCAGGTGCAAGTTCTTTTCCAAAAATTTCAGAAACAAGATCGCATTTGTCCTCTAATAACTGCCAGTGTAGTCCATACATAGATCTTGAAGAAGGACATTGAGGGTCAGTTGTCCATAACTTATGTGTTATAATATTCTTCATGAGATCGAGATTATACGAAATTTCTTTTTCGTCTAACCAACCCTGTATGGTTGTTACTTTCATTATGCTACCAACTTCGAAAAGTTTTTATCCTTAACGAACTCAATTTTAGATTCAAACTTACCATCTAACATATCACCTTTATGTGATATGATAAAGATGTTTGTATCTTCTCCAAGTGTATGAATAATCTTCATCAAGTTTTCGATACCTGCTTCGTCTAACGATGAGTCAAACGTCTCGTCGAGAATTAGAAGATTAGTGCTGATACTGTTCTTCATCTTAGCAACCTGTCTCCAAGTGAACAGGAGTGCCAAATCAATGCGTTGCTTCTCTCCCTCAGAGAAAGAATCATAAGTAAAAGAATCACGATGCCGCGATCGTATAGTTTCTTGGAAACTTTCATTGAGGTCAAAATGAACATAGAAGTCAAGTATAGACAGATACTGGTTGACTAATTTATTTATCACAGGTAGATACTGCTTGACAATTTTAGTCTTGATACCAGTATCCTTGAGCATTTCTGCTATTACACTGTTGTATGATGCTTGATCGTTTAGTTTGTTCCTTAACTCCATCAAGTTATGGTATTCTTTGACCAACACATCGTAATCGTTGTTCGCTTTGGCGAGATCAGATTTATCGTCTGAGAGATTATTAAGATCCCATTGGGCGATCTGTATTTCACTGTCACATTTAGTGATCAAATCATTTAAGGATTGTATCTCAGTACTCCAACCGAAACTTAGATCCTGTCGGCGTTTACATTCCTCTAGTCTTTCGGTTGCCTTTCCAGTTTGCGCTGCGATTTCAGTAAGACGTGATTGAAACTCTGCTGCTGTTTTCTTTGCCTGTTCGAGTTTCCCTCGTTTGAGTTCCTCGTCAATGTCTTGTTCACAGGTGGGACATGAGGAGTGATCTTCATAAAACTTTGTTTCCTTTACAAGTGCTTTAATTTTAGTTTGTATCTCTGTGTTCGCTTCGCGCAGATCATGAACCTCATTCGTCGCTGCTAAGTTTTCTTCCTGTAATCCTTCGTTGTTAGCAAGCACTTTAACATTCAGAGCAGCGATAGCGGCGAAGTGTTCTTCTTTCTCATCTTTGTAACGCTGGATAAGATCTTCTTTTTCCTGCTTGGCGTCATGATTGAGTTTAGAAATATCTCGGATGTATTTCTTTTGTGCTTCAGTTTTAGTTTCATTGATCTCAATGTCATGGTATGCTTGATTGATCTTTTCCTTTAAGACTGAGTTGCGTTCTTTAAGTAACGCATTCATCTTTGAGAAGACACCGATATCAAGTAGATCTTCAATCACTTCCCTACGGTTAAACGCAGACAACTGCATAAATGGGACGAAGGAAGAAGAACCAAGTACCACAACTTGATGAAAAGTCTTGTGGGTCAACTTCAAGATGTTTTGCTCAAGAACTTTCTGATACTCTTTGTTGTGAGAATTCTGATTCAATAGAGATCCATTGACAAATATCTCAAACTTATGAGGTTTCAATCCACGAGCAACTCTGTAGTTTTTAGATCCGATAGTAAATTCAACTTCAACTTCACACTGTTTCCCGTTGATAGAATTTATTAGTTGTGGTTTATTAATAGCACGATGTGCCTTACCAAATAATGCAAAAGAGATTGCATCAAGTATGGTTGACTTACCTGATCCGTTACTACCAACAACCAGTGTATGTCTACTATTATCTAAAGAAACTTCAGTCCAGTTGTTACCGCTTGATAGGAAATTTTTATATCGAATGACACTAAACTTTATCATACAGGCATTCTCTCGACTAGTTCGTAGAAATCTTTTATGATTTCTCCATGCATAATGATTAATGGAAGAGGTTTAGAAGGATCAAAATTTTCTTTAACTATATCAGGAATCTTGTCTGAAATATCTTCTATTTGTGTTACTTCTGGATCAAACTCTTGGTTTAAATCAAAAAATGTCAATTTTTGTTTTTCTTTTACCCAATTAAAAACTTTGTAATTTTCTTTTCTGGTCTCACAATGAACAATGCATCTCCAAACATTATAATCTAGCTCGCTGCCAACAATATATATCATGAGATTTCTAAAGTTTGTGCTTCAGTCATAAGATCGCCCATCTCTCTTTTGATACGGTCTTTGTCTAAAATAGTTTCTACATTATCAACATATTGTGATAACAAGGTAGATGTATCTTCAACTTCTAGACCTTCGTCGCTCACCGACTCGCCAGTAAACTCATTGAAGTCCTCTTGTATTTTCAGATCATAGATATCGCGTTGCTGAATTCTGTCAATGAAGCGATCAAACATAAAACCGTCAGTCTTGTTGATAACAACAACCTTTACGAATCTCTTGTCAAGTATGGATAAGTCCATCTCGTTGTAATCTTCTTTTTCGTCATCATATCGGATGCGATGAAAAAGTGTCAATGGATTACGAACAGGAGTTAGTTCACGAGTTTCAGTATCGAATACATGAAAAAACTTATCATCGTGAGCATCGTTCCAGAAGAACTCCATCTGAGAACCAAGATAGTGAATGTTACCTTGATTTGATTTACAATGATAGTGCCCAGAAAGAACTAACTCAAACCTGCGTAGATTATCAGCAGACATACCATGAGTACATGGCACGCCGCGCAACATATCAAATCCATTTAACTCAAAGTGTCCTGCGACAACATCTGCCTTACAGTTTACAAGAAACTCATTAGTATCTTCTTCATTGTCCTGACATATCCACGGCACCAAGGCAAACTTCAACCCATCGTAATCCAAGACTTTTGCTTGATGTACAATATTCACCTCGTTCATATAATGACCAAGCAGTTCTTTCAAAGAGTTAAGTTCGTTGGTATTCTTATAATATGTGTCATGATTACCAGGAATAATATCCATAGTAATTTTATCTTCGCGCAATCTTTCAAGGAACACTTTACGATTACTGTTAAGTGCCTTGAAATTAATAAACCTTCGGTGTTCATAATAGTCACCAAGGTGTACGATATGCTTGATATTATTTTCGTTCAGATAAGGAAAGAACACTTCGTTATAGAAGCGTTCTTGATAGTCAATAAAAATATCTGAAGAATTCCTGATACCGCAATGGGTATCATTCAGTATGGCGAATTTCAAGTCAGTCTCCTAGAAACTCTGAAAGATCAGAATCAATAGATAACGATTTTTTCTTATTGCCTAGTCTAGTTTTCTCATATTCTTTTACTGCTTTATCTTTTTCTTTGACATCATCAATCCTTCTTCGAAGATTGTCAACGAAAGATTGAACTGCGCGAGCAACATTTGGATCTTCATTGGCATCAACCATGAACTCGTCGATGTTGGATTCAGCAAGAAACTTTAATTTGATATCCTGTTGTCTTTTTTCTTTTTGGATACGACGAAGAAAAGCAAACCAAGCGATCTGAGTGAAGTATCCAAATGCATTAGGTTTGCCTCCTCGAGTAGCAGCATCTGCATTATAATTGGAGACTGCTTTCAAACAGTTTTCTACTGCATCCATGACCATCTCTTCACGATAGGTGTATCTAACAAAATTTGACTTATGTGATAATCCTTCGCAGATACGAAGTAAACATTGTGCGATATAGTCAGTTACCATGGGATCAGCAAGTCCCTGTTCTCTTTTGGCATTACAATCTCTTGAGTAATCAATTACTGCTTGAGAGAAATCTTTGTTATTGACATAATGTTCAAGTTTTCGTTTTTCGCGGACTCTTTTCGTTCCTTTACTCATGATAAAATATCCTATAGATCGAATAATACAATGTTACTATAATTAGATTGAAAAGTCAATCCTTTGGTTTAAAACTAATGACGTTGTTTAGATTAGCAGCATAAGGAGCGTTTTCTCCATTGCCCAGTGCTTCCTGAATAGTCTGACAAGATTTTATATATTGGTTAATTACTGACTCGGGTGGAGTAGACAAAGCGATAATAGCGATAGGATTAATAGAACAGGTTGTAGAAAGATCGTCGGTGTAAGAAATAAAAGGTTTCATCACATAATACACCTTGCCTTCTACAACTTCGAGTCCTTCGTGGTCATAATCATCTAAATCTTCAATAGTCAATGCAAAGTCAACTATAAAAGAATTCTCGTCATGCTCAGTTACTTGGGCAATCACGGTCTCACCATTGACAAGTTTAAACTGTGCAACTTGCGGTCTAGAAATATTCATATGTTATCCTATATTTGCCCTGTAGTCACAATTATCGCAGGGAGTTAGACAAGCACGGTTGCCTGTTTCGAGATACAAACGATATTTTGTCAATATCTCATTATTTTCATGAAACTCCCATATAGGGGTTTCGTTTATATTTCCCAATATCATTGGTTCCCAGTCATTACAACAAAGATTATAATTACCTTGCCAATCAATATACAACCAATCAGTAGGTTTTCTGCAATAATTTAGAGCAGGATCTGTATCATCTATCTTTGCATCTCCTAATGCTCCTGCTCTATTATTATATGGGGTGGATTCCTTCAAGGTTAAAACTTCAAAAGTCCCATCACCACGATAATCAACTATCCAATCAGGATATTCATCTTTTAGTTTTTCGTACTCTTCGAAAGTAACGTCATAATAACAGTTGAGGACAACTTCGTCGAACTTAAGAATAGTCTCTAGGTATTTATCAATTCTTTTACCATTAGTCGTTAGTAAGGTCTTTGCTCCGGTTTCAAACAATGGTTGCATCAATTGATCAAAATTTTTGTGTAGGGTTGGTTCTCCTCTACCGCATATTAATATTGTATCGCGTTCATCTATCTGATCAGCAATCAACTCCATGGTCTCTAGAGTCATATGTTTATTTTCATTTGGATAGTCAAATGCTCTAGGGCAGAAAGAACAAACTAAGTTGCACAATTCAGTAATATTAATTTCTATGTTAGGTCTATATTTGAACCTTATGGAGTTCATAATCAAACTTCTCTCTGTTGTAGATCTTGATTCGCTCGCCTGAGTGATTCAAGGTGAAGTTCTTTTTCGATTGCCATTGTAAGTCGTCGCAGAGGTCATAGAGTTTTGTGTCTTGTCCATTGTCTGCTTTTCTGAGTCCTCTACCAATGGACTGTAAGACCTTGACTTGGGACTTAGAAGGTGATGCAAAAATGATATTGTGTAGATTGCGAATATTAATCCCAGTGCTAAAAGTCCCAAGACTTGCCACAATAATTGCATTTTCCGATCCCTCTACGATTCCTCGAATCGCTTCTCTGTCTGTAACGTCAGTGCCGCCATGTACATAGAAGACCTTGTCGTTCTTCTCTTTTATCATTTTGTATAACACTTCGCCGTGTTTTTCTACGAACTGGTATAACACCAGAGTGTTACCTTTTTGTGTCAATGCGAGGTTGCGGATCAATTTATTTCTAGGTTCATGCCCCACCAAAAAGTCGACCTCTTCCTGATAAGTTCGCTCTACATTTATTCTACGCAGTTCTTTCGGATAATCAAGCACTAATACGTCTATTTTTAATTTTGCTAGAGTACCTTTATCCTGTAGGTCTCTAGTGAACGTAACCCTCTTAGTCGGACCAAACAACCCTTCAAGCACAAGTTTGTTGACCTGTGTTCCGTCAAGTGTACCTGTTGTCCCAAACCTATAATCTGCCTCAAAACATTTGTTCATGAGAGTTGTTAATGATTTTGCCTTGAACAAGTGGCATTCGTCTCCAAAAACGCAACCGAATTGTTCAAACCATTCCTTACCCAAACGATAAACTGACTGCCAAGTTGTTACAATAATCCTTTTATCAGTCTTTTTGTCTTTACCTGAATAAATCTTATGTACTTCATCTACATCGAATCCATAGTCCTCAAAGTCTTTGTACATCTGTTCAACCAACGATGTTGTCGGTACAACTATTAGTACTGACTTCTCGTGTTGGTCAAGATACCAACGCATGAGATTGTATATTATAAAAGACTTACCAGAACCTGTAGGTGAAAGTAGGAGACAGCGTTTGCGTTCTATACCATGTACTATAGCGTCATACTGATAATCGCGAGGAGCGAAAGGCATCTTCCAAATTGCTTGCGAGGAAACCAACTTTTGATGGTCGACCTTGTTAGTTGCATTAGGTAAACCGTAGGGACTATTTTTCAACTGTATATGATAGTGACGATCTGCTGCGAACCTACAAAGTTTTGCGTACAAACCAACGTTGAGTTCACAGGTCAATGAATTAAACAAACGGATCTTGCCATCCCACTGCTTTCGTCTAACTGCTGGCATAAACTTAGCACCAGGAACGTTGAACGAGAAATACTCACTCAGTTCGTGACGGACTCCTGGTTCACACAGGACTGCCATCATTGAGTGGTTCTGCATTTGTAACGTCAGGGTCGCCATACTTTTGTTTGTAATCTTTTATTGCTGACTTAATCGCATCTTCCGCTAGTACCGAACAATGAATCTTTACAGGCGGGAGTGATAGTTCTTCAGCAATTTGTCGATTACTGATTTCTCCTGCTTCGTCAAGGGACTTTCCTCGAACCCACTCGGTGAGTAACGATGAAGAAGCAATAGCACTGCCACATCCGAAAGTCTTGAATCGAGCGTCTTCAATAATTCCGTCGGGCGATACTTTGATTTGCAACCGCATGACGTCTCCGCACGCTGGAGCACCGACCATGCCTGTTCCGACATTTTCTTCGCTGTCGGAGAACTTACCAACGTTTCTAGGATTTTCATAGTGGTCAATCACCTTCTCGCTGTATGCCATAAATTTCCTCCTTGAAAGCAGGATCTTTACCAAACTTTGCTGCTGCTTCCACTCTTGCCTTTGCTAGTACAATAGGTGAAGACGGTTTACGTTTCGCGCGATAAGATCCGTGCGAACTCATCTTCGCTCTTTTCCTCACCTTACCACTAGTCTTCATTGTCTTCGCCATAACGTCTCCACACTCCATCTGTTGTTAGTTTAAAACATGCTATAAAAAAATCGGGACGAGTATTTACAGTCCACTCTTCTGGGGCGATTATGCTCACAATATCCTGCCCCTTATTATTGTACAGATAATACTTTTTGCCAATGATAGGAGTTACACCTATCGAAGCGTTTTGTACACGAGTTGTATCCTGTACTAATTTTACAAGAGCATCGTACTCCTCTTGTAATTTTTCTATCCTACCTTCTATATATTGATTCCCCTTCAGTGGGTTCCCGCGATCAACAATAGCAGGAAAAGAAGGTGTGGTGCCAAAAGCGAGCAGGGATTTTTTATCCCCCTGACTCAAACCTTCGCACCTCTATGATGTTGCGAATATGTTGATGGCGCCACTTGATACCTTCTACCATTTCTTTCAGCGCATCAACCATTGCTTTATAATAGGCAACTTTCTGCTCACTCTGTTGTATCTCTCTATCGCTGTCGTAGTAATAACTCAAGTCGCCTTTCATTATTTTTAGTCCATCAAAAGGATCGTAATCCCATCCAAGAGCATTAATATCCTCTTGCGCTAGTTTGCCATTATACCAGAGAAACTTATTCTTCAACAAGACCTGTTGATCCGACTCTGCTTTCTTAAGTAGAAGTTTTGCTTGAGTAAGATATCCAAGATACTTCGCATGAAGTTTGGGCGTCTCTCTAGAACATTCATCTAACTTATGAGATATCTCACAATCTTGCGACCACTGCGCAAGTACATCATCTAAATTCATATGTTACACTATATCAAAGTAAGTAAACCTGAAACTTGCTGGGAAAGTGATATACTCTACACCTTGGTTCTGTGCCTCAAACCGAATATCTCCGACAGAAACAGGAAGACAATCACGGTAACGTATCGTTCTATTTTTATTGTTAGAACTGGTCAAAGCAGTAATGAATATATCTGAGTATGTCGGTTGGGTTGATGTTTCGCCGCTAAAATTATCTCTAGTTTGTATCTGTTCAAGATTCACTAATCTTAGCATCCAGTTATACACTTCAATGTATGATTGAAAATCTTCATCTAACAAAACATCCATAGTTAGTTCACCAAACTGCATTTGGTTTCCTGGTTGGGGCAAACTCGAAACACGAGGCACAACAGTTTCAGTTGCTGGATTTGAAACTGTCGGGTGAGTAACAGACTGTACAAAGAAGGTTAGGTTAGAAAAATTCTGTCTGTCAATTACCACCTTAAATCCAGTGGGTTGAAAAAGGTTGATGTTAGTTGTAAGGTTATCAGTCATGCAGATTTCCCAAATAAAGGATAATTATACTCTATTTAGTCTGAAAAGTCAATATACATAATGATATGCGAATAGAACAAATAACAGTTCCGTGGTCTTACTGGATAATTGATGATTTTCTACCTGAAGAAGATTATCAAGAACTTGTGGGTTGGTTCGATAAACAACCTGCAATGACTTATATGGAAAGAAAACATTCTGATTATTTTGAGCATAGATACCCGCCAGAAATCGAAGAAATGCTGATCACCTCATTCATAGAAGCAATCTCATATACAAATTTTGTTTCTAAAGCAAATATAAGACTTCAATTAAATAAAATGCTTCCCAATGAAGCAGAACATGGTCCTCATTGCGACAGTCTTAGTAAGAAACTATCTCTTGTATTATATGTCGGCGAATCCAATAAAGGGACTATCATACATGAGTCTGAACATTCAGAAGGTTCAATGATAGAATGGAAAGAAAATAGAGCATTCATGTTTATCGTTCAACAAGGTGTAACATGGCATTCATTCCACAATCGAGATACTACAACTCCTCGTTGCACTGCTTTAATGAATATTGTATAAAAAAAAGGGGGACCGAAGTCCCCCCATACAAATACCGATTTTTATTATTATTATTCGGTTTACCTAATCTTAAGTGAGGATGTTGTCCACACGGAAGATGCGGTAGTACTGGTTGCTCTTAGCAGCAGCAAGACCATCAGCAGGCGTGTTGCCTACGAATGGGTTAGACGCCATGCCATAACGAGTCTTGAACCCGATACGTGGCTGGAAGTCGTTCTCGCCGACAGCGCGAACCATCTGGAGTGGTACATATGGGCAGTAGAATACACCTGCGTCATATGGGTTAGTGCCCTTGTAACCAACAGTTACATAGTCAGCAACCGCATATGGGTCGATGTAGATGCGCATACGTCCGTTCAGTACACCAGCAAAAGTGTTACCAGTGTCGTCAACTTCCAGAGAAGTGCTCAGAGCAGGAGCGTAGTCAAGCATACCAGAAGCAGCAAGTGCAGTAGCAACATCAGAAGATACGATTGCTACGTTACCCTTACCACGTCGAGTTTCTTTAGCGATAGTGTTTGCTTCGCGATCCAGTTGAACAAGCAGACCCTTGAACTTCTCAACAGACCAACGACCATCAGCGTCCGTAGACAGGTCGAAGATACCGTTGGTAGCAGTGTTAGCAGTCAGTGCACCAGTCTTCGCTTGGCTGTTGATAGTACGGATAACTTCGCGGTTGATTTCAGCAAGAATTTCTACTGAAAGGATGTTAGCGAGTTCCGCTTCAGCGTCAAGACCGTGGATTGCTTTCAGGTCTTGAGCGAGTTCGATGGTGTACTCTGCCTTCAGCGCACGACTCTTAGCAGTTACAGTTGCCTTCTCAATGGTGAAACCCATTTCTGCAAAAGCAGAACCAGTGTTACCCAGTGCTTCTGCGTCAGCAGTTGGCATACCGCCACCAATGGTTGGACCAGTGCGGTCGTCATTGATAGTGCTGTCACCGTTTGAGTCAGTTACACCGTCTAGACCAGAAGGACCAGCAGTGTGAGTAACAGAAGAGTCACCAGAGAATGGTACAACTGCTTCGTTAAACAGTGCTTCGGCACCAGAAGTAGCGCCAGAACGAGTCGTCTTGTAGCGAGACTTCATAGCGAAGATCAAGCCAGTAGGACCAGACATTGGTTGAACACCACATACGTCGTATGCCATCAGGTTAGGCATAGCACGACGAACGAGTGAAATCAATACTGGGTTCCAGTTAGCAGCAGCAGAAGTCGTGTTAGCAGCAACTTCAGTCATAAACTGTGATTGTGAACCTTCAGCAACCATTGCTTGCTCTTGGTTCTCAAGAATAGCAGCAGTGACCTTACGACGATAAGCGTCTTTGATCTCGCCTGCTGATTCTTCGTTAAGGACTGGTGCCCATTTTTGCACCAGAGATTCGTAGTTCAGATCCATTTCTTAATTCTCCTTATAGGTAATGGATTATGGACGATTAATTTTGCGCATAGCAGACAGATACTGTTCCATTGAAGGAGCAACTTCTTCAGAAACAACGTCACCGTCAGTTTCTTCAGTAATTTCTTCTTCGGTCTCTACTGTCGTCTTCGCAAAGAATGACTCTTTGATAGTAGCAACTTTAGATGCAAATTGCTCAGCATCGTCAAAGTCAACACCTTCTACCAGAGAGTAGAACTTTTCTTTCTGAGTATCAGCGAGTTCAGATGCTGCTTCGGCAACGATTGCTGCACGCTTCAGACTCTCAACTTCTTCACTCAGAGAAATTGCATCAGCAGTGGTCTTATTGAGAGCTTCTTCGAGTTCTTCAACTTGATCTGCTAAATCGTCAACGAGGTCAACCTTGGATTCTGGCACGTCGATGTAAGACTCAACAAACAGATTTTTCAATCCGCTCATAAAGTTCTCAGCAATCTCAGCACGCAGACCAGTTTGGATAGCGACTTTGTTGTCTTCCATCCATTGCTCAACCACGTAGTTCAGGTAGGAATCAACCTTCTCGACCAACTCGCTCTTCTGCGCAGCAGTTTCTTCAGCAAGTCGCTCTTCGTAGGATGCTTCGATTCTCTCTACTTCTTCAGAGAGTTTAGATTTCAATGCTGCTTCAAAGATCACAGCAGTTTTTGCCTTAAACTCATCGCTGAGAGTGGCTTCAGACTCGACTAATGCTTCGAGTTCTTCAGAGTAAGTATCTGCTTCTGCAACTACTTCTTCCTCTTCCAACTCGACTTCTTCGCCCATCATCTTACCGTATGCTGCTTGAAGGTCCATCTTCTTCATAGCATTCAATTTACCGTACATAGCATTAATCATACCTGCTTTGGTCTTTGGCATTGGTTCGCTGTTGCTCTTGTCACCCGTACGAGCAGGTGCCTTACCAGTTGCATCGCTTGCCTTATCGACAGATGCTACTGATTGTGCTTCAGCGTTTTTCATATCATGCCCTTTTGCTTCCGCAACTTCCTGCTCATCGCGGAGTTCAATGTTTTGATCTTCCATTGTGTTCTCCTTATTAAAAAGATCTTTTTAAGGATGAGAGGAAATTTTTATACTCAACAATTTGGTCCACGCCATTAATTGGCGGAAGCACATCGTTATGAGTTCCGATTTCAGTCTCTTGTTCCTCACATATCTCTTGAGCAGTAAGTACGCCATTGTTCCAGATCCATTCAACACCTTCCATAATCCCATTAACAAATGCTCCAGGAGCAGATGGATCTTGCACGATGTCAACCGTGCTTAAAACAAAATCGTCCTTAACATACATCGCGCCATTGCGCTGCTCAAGACTACCCATTCCACGAGTTGAGACACCAAGATTAACACCACCTTCGAGCAATCCCTGTACGATATTACCCATTGGAGTATCAAGTATTGATGCCTTTCCGACCACATCATTGCCTTCAAAGTGAAGGTCAGTGATTAGGTGCGAAACTTTGTCGAGGTTGACGGTTGGACCATCAGGATGGTTCAGTTCGCCTACTGCCCGACCTTTAGAAACTTGTTCATCAACATACTTCTCGACGGCAGCTTCCATAATTGGTTTAGGATAAATTCTACCATTACGGTTCTTCTGCTCTGCTTGAGCAAATACACCTTCGATAACATATGACTTCTTGCCGTCTTTCTTTTCTTCGACGAGACACTGAAGTGTATTGTCATTAAATTCAGCAATAAGTTTCATGTTAGTTCCTTGATTGCAGTTTCTATTGATTTTTGTGCGTCCCTTTGACTACGGAACGTGTCTAGCATATCTCCGTCAATATAGGCAACAAAACCTTTAGGGGTCTTTTGTATCTCAGTTTTAATCCTGCGATACTTCTTGGACCAGACCACTTCGCCCTTCGAGGTGCGTTGCCTTAATTCGGAAAACGTAATCATAACATTTATTTATACGTTTTCTTCTTCTGACTCTTCTTCAGAATTTAAAATTTCTTCAACTTCGTCAGCATAGAGACCCATCGTATCATCAGGTTCCTCGTGCTCTTCCTCAGCGGGAATCTCGGCAACAGGTTCCTCTACTGACTCAGGTTCTTCAACCTCAGCAACCTCTGGTTCCGCTTCAACTTCTGCTTCTGCTTCCATCTCTGCTTCTACTTCATCCGCTGCTGCCTCAACTTCTTCGTCAGAAATCTCGTCTTCAATTCCATTAT
>Ga0208162_1000428_pt1 | contig 24467 bp, 39 predicted proteins | sample CB_VirMetaG_4_FD_184539 | JGI IMG/M metagenome (GOLD analysis project Ga0208162, IMG submission 184539) | Freshwater to marine saline gradient viral communities from Chesapeake Bay - CB_1508_1M Viral MetaG (SPAdes) (version 4) | ecosystem: Environmental > Aquatic > Marine > Coastal | place: USA... | reverse complement strand
GGAAGCGGCTACTGGGCTGGGAATACTTCTGAAACCATGATGTCGCGATCCATTTGCTCCGAATGGTAGACACAAGCGTGCAGCGGCCAAGACAAAACATTTGACCGGACTTCTTCGACCTCAATCACAGGGCGCTCATCTTCTGCAATAAAGGGAGCCAGATCTTCAGCGTTGTAGTCATCCTCAGCCAAGACGTAGGCACGGTACTGAAGTGTAACAAGAAAGACTTTTTTGTTGGCGTCCATGTGATTAGTGATGATGACTACTGGGCTTCAAGCTCGGAAGCGATGGCGAGGAGTTGGCTTCGTGTTACTTGTCGCTGCCCACGTCGTATCTCTCGGGCAGAGTACACATCTCCTGCTGGCCGCATGCCTGTCGGAGCTGGTTCATCCGGCACCACTTGATCCGCAGCAGCTCGCAGCGCGGCGGCGAGATTATTGATGCTCAGATGCGACGAGCGGTAAGCATCGAGCACCGCTTGCGCTGCTGGTGATAACTGTTTAGCCATTGAAGTCGGAATCACTAATAGGTGGATGAGTGTTTCTATTCCAGATAGCGCTTCGACGCTCATTGCCGCAAACTGGACAATAGTTAACGCGAAAATTTGCACCTGGGACGCAGGGCATGGCATATACGCCGGGGTCATCATCAAACTGATACCACTTGAGATGTGGCCTAACAAATTCCCAGGTTTCGCAGCAGTTTTCGGTTGTGTTGAACATTGGAAGGTGATTAGAGCAAGTCACTTCAGAGCTTGAACAGCAGGCCAAATAACTTGACGATGACCACCGCTGGCCATATGGCTCCGGCGAGGAGGCATCCGATGGTCTCCCAAAAGCTCGGATCGGCCTTCCCTTCCAGGGCCAAGCGTGAGGAGTAGTCCTCAAAAACCGCGGCAGCCGCGCACAGGGCAATAAGGCAATAGGCGCCGACTAAGAACATAAGCACGACTTAGCAGTCCTCCTGGCTATTGAGTCTCATGGGCGAGAGGCCCGAACGCCAGCGAACCATAGCAGCATTCGCAATGCATGCCAGGGCGGTCAGCAAAGCAAGACGCGGGTCGGGCCGGTCAGCCCTCTTCCTTGCTGGCCTCGCTCTCCCCGAAGCGTCGCAGTGCAGCAAGCGCAAACTCGAGCGTGGCGTCTGGCGCCTTGGCGGGCTTCATGCAGTAACAGGACTCGAACCACTCGGCGTAGAACTGCTGCAGTACGGCCTTTTCAGGGAGAAGCATGGTTGCAGAAACGAGGACCTACAGCACTGGCATCACGTACTCCTGCGAGACGCCGGCGTAGTGCTTCCAAATTACCTCGGATGAGTTGCCGCACCATGCAGCAACTTGCGCAACAGGGATCCCGGACTCGATGAAGCGACTAATAGCCGTATGCCTTAAGTCGTACGGCCGGTAACGCCGCTCAATCAAGCCAGCCCGCGATGCCTCTTTCATCCGGCTATAGAAGAAGCTCTGATAGGCGTGCCGATTCCAGGGGAACAGATACTCTGTTGATCGGTCGAGCTGATCCAGGAGCTCCTGGCAACGGGAGTTCAGGGGAACCCAGCGCTGCCTGTTGGTCTTGGTGCTGTCCTTTAGGCCGTGGGTCAACGTGTAGTTCTGGTGGACGAGGATCTTGCCGTCCTTGATATCCCGCCAGCGCAGGGCCCTGACCTCTCCTGTGCGCATAGCCGTCTGCAGCATCCATTCGGCGTAGAGAGACCAGTTCGGAGCCTGTTTGCGCTCGAGTGCGATCAAGACCAGCGAGGTCTCGCGGCGAGGGATAACCACGATTTCTTCGCCACCCTGGGGCGGCTTTGGCATCCGGTAGTTCGTGACCGGGCTGCGTTCGATCAAAGCGACATCTTCACTGGCGGCCCAGCGGTAGAGCGACTTAAGGTACATGGCCACACGTCTCGCAGACTTTGGTGGCTTTTGGGTCAAGACCCAACTCATGATCTGCCGACCTTGCGTGAAGTCCTCGATCGGGCAGCGGTGCAACCAGCGCTCGACAGCGGTGTAATCACTGGTGAGACTGGTCGGGCAGAGCGTCACGGAGCGCTCGGCTCGAAACTGCTCCCAGGCCTGGATCAGTGTGGTCATGGCTTGCAAAGCGGTGGATCATTATCGCTCCGCTGGCACGCGCACTGACTGCCTGGGTGGAGTCCTCGCTACCTTGACGCGACCCCTGTCGTGCATTGCTATGAGCGAAGTCCAGGAAGCCACGGTGTCGGTGCCCGCCTATCGCAAGCCAGCCATTTCCCCTGCGGAGCGCGTTCAGCAGGACCAGAACCGTGCCGATTTCATGGAGTTCCTGTACACCGCGTCCGGCCGGAGCGACCCCAGCCACCCTCAGGCAAATACCTACACAGGTCTTTTTGAGGCGAGCGCGCTCAAGCTCGGCGTCGCGCTACTGGAGGACCTTCGGGAGGAATGGCACACGTTTATCGTTCAAATCACGAATCATGCGACCGACGACGAATCGACCATGGCTTGATCGGCGTCGCGCTCAGATCAGCACCCCGGACCAGCAGATCAGTGCAGTGGTAGCGGCCCGCGATTTCCTGCTGCGCCTGACCCGCCCGAGCGAGACCCCACGGGTGCCGGGCGACGTTCGCGGGGAGGCTCGGGCTCTGCTGCGTCATTACCCCGCTCCAGCCACGCTGAGGCCAGTGCTGGAACGGGGTCTGAGGGAATGCGACCTGTAGTGAACTAAGGCGAACTTCAGTTCACTACAGGCTACAATCCTCGCTATGAGGATCCGGATCGCCTACGGCCGCGTTTCGACGACTTCAGGAGAGCAGCTCTCTGCCCTGCAGACGCAGCTCTCCTGGCTTCAGAACCAGGCCTGCGACCTGATCCTCTCCGACGTCGAGTCCGGTCGCAACGTTGGCCGCCCGGACTACCAGCGCATGCGAGCCCTGGTCGAGGCTGGTCGCGTCTCCGAGGTGGTCGCCACGCGACTGGATCGCCTGGGGCGCCTCGCCAGCGAATGCGATGCGTTCATCGAGCTGTGCGATCGCAAGCAGACCGCTGTTACGACAAGAGATGACGGTCGCCTGTCCATGGCGACGCCAGAGGACCTGCTACTAACCAGACTCAAGGCCAGCCTGGCCCAAGGCGAGTCGATGAAGATCAGTGAGAGGATTCGCAAGGCCAGGGAGCAAGGGAAGCGTGACGGCAAGCCCATGAAACGAGCCTGCTTTGGCTACAGACTCTCGAAGGATCGGAAGCGCTTTGAGCTCGACCCGGACGAGGCTCCAATCGCCAGGGACATGCTGCAGAGTCTGAAGCGGCACGGTTGGCGCATGCAGCCGGTGCTCAACGAGTTCCGGGGCCGCATCCCCTTGAACAGTGTCCGCGCAATACGCTCCTGGCTGCTGAATCCAGCGATTCGCGGTGCCGTCGCCTACGAGCAAGTCAAGAATCACCAATTCAAGGAGATTCTCTGGGATCAGCACGAGGCACTGCTGAGCCAGGAAGACTTTGCAGAGATGCAGTCCGTAATCGAGCGCAACCGGCGGCTCTGGGGCCGGCATAGCGATAAGCAGTTGCGCGCTCTGACCAGCTTGTGTGTCTGCGACGAGTGCGGGAAGCGCATGAGCTACATACCAGGGCGGACTCGACTCTCGGTCCGCTGCAAGGGAGAGCTGTGCTCACAGTTCTACAAGAGCACACGCGAGGACAAGATCCTGCGCTGGGTCACCGATGAGATGGCCAGACAGGGCGCCGAGAAGCTGGCAGCCATGGCGCAAGCCACTGAGGCTCCTGAGGTGGAAACGCTCAAGGGCCAGATCCAAGCGCTGATAGCTCAGGACGATCCCGACCTGCAGGATGCGATTGAACGGAAGCAGAAGCGACTCGATTCCCTGCTGGGCGGCCCTACGGCAAGCCCTGACCTCGTGCGCAAGATTTCAGATCCGCGCTGGTTCGACACGCTGAGCTACGACGAGCTGACGATGGTGCTGCACCAGATGGTGGATCGGATCGTAATAACCAAGCAGGCTCCGACCGCGCTGCACCTGAAGCCATAGCGGCGTCGTAGCGGGCCGTGTTCTCAAGGATGATCTGCGCGAGCATGGCAGGGCTCGGACTCGCCGCCAGTGTACGCCCTGTCTTGCGGTTGGCAAGCGGTCATCCTAGGCGGTATCAGCAGGGCACAGTCAGCGCCTGACCTGGCACGCGCCTAGGCTGATCCCAATCGAAGACGGCGCATGACGCCAGAACACTGGGATGACTATGTGTTCAGTCTTATCGATCTATCGCCGGGAGGGGCCCGGAAGCGTTTTCGCCAGTCCATCAAGGAAGAGTGGGGCGCCTGCGCGTACTGCGGTGAGAGCCACGACGAACAGGGTCATCCACTGACTATGACCCTGGATCACGTCAGGCCTCGAGCATTCGGGGGCAGCAGTCTGCGTTCAAACCTGGTTGCAGCCTGCCGGCGCTGCAATGCCGCAAAAGGGAGTGAGCGTGATTGGCGCGCTTGGTACGTTCAACAGGAGTTCTACTGCGAACGCCGAGCGGCGAAAATAGAAGCATGGCTACAGCCTGCCATCAGCGCTTCAGAGTCAAGCTCCTGGTTCCGACATGGAGAGGTCCATGGGCGACATCGATCTGACCGACGAGCAGAAGTACCTGCTGAAGCGAGTGGAGATCGAAGCACGCACGCTGAGCAAGGACGAGTTGGTCAACGCGCTGTGCAATGCCTGGGCGGAACGGTTCAAGCTCAAGCAGATCTTTCTTGCCAACAGCAGAGAGGCTGGCTTCATCTTCTGCCTGGAGGAGAGACATCCCTGGCGGTTGCCTGAGACCGAGGAAGAATTTACGGAGATCTTTGGCTTTGTGCCCACAGAGGACGAAGCCAATGAGTATCTTCAGTCCCTTTACGAAACTGCCACAATGGAGCTGGACATGGATGAGATTGTCCTCACTCCAGACGACGACACGGATCTCTGATGGCGGCTCTCAGTAAGGATCAGGTCGCCTCGTATCTCCGGCAGGTGGGCTTTCCAGAGGACAAGATCCCGCTGATGGTGAAGATCGCCGGGCGGGAGTCGGGCTTCAACCCCAGGGCGCACAATCCGAATGCCGCCACTGGAGATAACAGCTACGGCTTATTCCAGATCAACATGCTGGGCGCCATGGGCCCTGAGCGTCGACGGCAGTTTGGAATCAACAGCAACGAAGATCTGTTCGATCCTCTGACCAACGCGCGAGCCGCCAAGAGGGTTTACGACAGTCAGGGCATCAATGCCTGGACCACGGCCAAGGCGGCCATGACCGATCCGGATCCAGCGCTCACTCCAGGCCTGAGTGCAACGACCCCGGCAATGAGTGGCTCAACAGGGGGTAGAGATCCCATTGATTCGATGATGAGTGCCATCCTCGGTGACACGCTGGCCTCTGTATCAAGGCGATCCCTTGAACCTGGCCGCAAAGCATTCAGCGCCGATTTCCGGTCTCAGTGGGGCGAGCTCGGCGATCCTGTCTCCCGTGGTGTAGAAGCGCAGGTAGCCGCCATTGAAGCGCTGCTGCCAGGCGATTCCACTCAGCCGCGTGGTAGCGCCTTGCCTTCATCGAGTGGGGCCACAGAAGCGCAACCTCTGGGCGGCGGAGAACTGGGCATTGTCGACCTGGGCCGCAAGCTTCAGGGCCTGGGCCTCAAGGTGGCTGAACATCCTGAGTTCGGCGGCGTCGGCAAGCATTCTCCGGGGTCGCGTCACTACGTTGGTGAAGCTGTGGATCTGACAATTCAGCCCGGGTCACCCTTGCTGGCCGGGCGCCCTGACAGCGACTGGCGCACCCTGACGCAACAGATCGGCTCCAAACTCAAAGCAGCACTGCCTGGGGCTGAAATCTTCCACCCTGGCTATGACCCAGTTGGGGGCCATGACAGTCATATCCACCTGGCGCTGCCGAGTGGCCGCGTGACGCCAACAGCGCAGTTGATGAGTCTTTTCACGGGCTGAGCGGACTCGATACATTACTCGTGTCGTACAACCTGCAAGCCATGGCTTCGCTCCTGGCCCTCGCAGAGCCGGTCTTGATCGGTGCAGGCATTGTTGCCCTGCCGATCGGGGGCAATGCCCTGCTCTCTTATCTCCGCATCAAGAAATTCCTGCCGGTGATCCGCCGCGCCTTTACGGTGCTGGACCCCCTGCTGAATGAGCACATCAAGGGCTACAGCAGCAGCGAAGTCCGATTTGCGATGGAGCTGGTCACTGGTGTCCTCGCTGATGGTGCTCTGACCCGCGAAGAGATCCAGCAGGCTGTGGATGAGATCGAGCGCCGGTATCGTCCCAGCAAGGCGGCTGGGCAGACAGGCACGACACTCGCGATTGCGCTGGGTCCCAATTCGGCTGAGATGAAGCTGCTCAATGCAGTAGCCGATTTCGCTGAGCACCGTGAACTGCTCCCTGGCAGCCTGATGGATGCCATCAAGGTCATTCGCACCAAGATTTCGTGATCTCTTACATCGTCGCTGGCGCTGCTGCCAGCATCATCGGCATGCTTTCTGGACAGGCCCTGGTTCTGTCTATGGGGCGTCGGTCCCTGGCCTCGCAGGTCAAAACTGTTGGCGGTGAACTCGGCGCCATGGTGAGCCGGGTCACGGAACTGGAGAAGACCATGCCTGAGATGATCAGCCGCGCTGAGGTCGAGCGGGCGTTTGCTCAGGTCGCTCAGATCGAAGCGCAGAAGCAGGCGGCAATGACCCAGCAAGCGCGGGCTCAAGCGGTCTTCGGGGGCGGGACGCAGCCGGTGGATATGAATACCGCGATCAATGCCCAGCTTGGTGCTCTGAGCGATCGCATCAACCGGATCAACCGTGAATTCGGCGTAGCTCCCTGATCAACGCACGCAGTGCCGGCTCTGAACCGCTGGCACTGCACTCCCCTTACTCGAGGCCGTCATCATCGTCATGGACGGCAGAAACAGCAACGGCGCAGCGGCGGTCGCCCTCGCTGGTCACCCAGCACATCTGGCGTGCCAGGGGCTGCTCCTGCTGCGCGGGATGCTGGAGCGTCGGCATGGACGCGCTGCTACGTCCGTCGTGCTTGGTGAAGGCGGCGCCGTCGGGGCCCGTGAAGCGATCATCAGATCCCCAGGCATTGCGCTGGTACTCCATCAGAAACAGCAGGCAGCAACCTGCATGGGCCAGGTGGGAGAAGCCTGTCTCGGGATCTTTGTCCTCCCCGCCCCACCAGGCAAAGAGATGGCGACAGAGAGCGGAGAAGTAACGACTCCACTCCGTACCGCGGCACCAGTTGTTGGCGCTGTATTTCTGCGCGCCGTAGGCCAGGACATCGGCGATCTCGCCGACAGCCGCAAAAGGGATCAGATCGAAGCGCGTTTTGCTCGCCAAGGCTGCCTCGAGATTTTGCCTAGGGTAGGCATGGCTGCCTGATCTGGCAAGCAGTCCACGCGACCTGGCAGACGAATGGATCGCCGTTACAAAGAAGCCCGCTTTTACAACGGCACCAGGGCCAGCACAAGCAGCAGCCAGCGCAGTGATGCCCTCGTTCGCAGTTACCTGGCCAGGGCTCGGCGGGCCAACAATGCGAGCCAGGATTACGGTGGCAGTACCGGTGGCATCAAGAGTGCCGGTGGCGGCTTTGCTGTGGCCGCTCAGCGCAATGCCGACATCAAGAAGGCACGGGAAATCTTCCGTACAGAGGGCTCCGGGAACTTCGGCGCACGGGCCAATCTGGCTGAAGTGCGGGGCTTCAGAACTCCAGCTGCGTGACCGGAAGACTGAATTCCAACCAGTGCGCTGAGAGTGGTTTCACAGCCAACTGAGATGTCCAACGCTTGGGCATCTCCTGCTGGATGTCGCTGGAGGTATAACCATCGATCTTGCAAAGCATGCGCGCACCGCTGTGGTAGTCCTCGTCAGTGCCGGTCGGGTCCCACCAGCGACTGACCGTGAACGGCGAATCGAGCAATCGGCGGTAATCGGGCAGGAGTTGATGCAGGTTATGGATGCGCTTGGCCAGGAGCTGGATAGTCTCAAAGGTCTCGAGGTCAAGATCGCCCCAGAGTGACTGCTCTTCTGGTAGCGCATGACGCCACTGCAGCCATCCGTCGTAAGCGATTGCACGCAGGGTGTAAAACCATTCGCCGGTGGGAGTCAGGAACTCGTCCCGTGGCGTTTCGGAGTAGGGCAGATTGAAGCCCATTTCATTCGCGGTAGTTGTAGGGGCGGCCCATGACGATCTCATAGGCTTCGGCCCAGTCGTCCTCTCCGCTGTACTGATTGAAGACGATGCGACCGACCTGTGAGAAGGCGACGTGGAACTTGCTGAGCCCAGCATGGAAGCCGTAGGCGTCATCGGCGGGAGGGAGGTAGATCACGGCAGACCAGTCTGATGGCGAGACACTGCGGAACTTCTCAAGTTCATCGTCGTAGTAGCAAGGTCGCAACCGCCGGAAGGGCATGCAGATCGGGAAGTCCCACACCCAGGGCATGCGGATGATGCTCTCGTTGTGGCCAATCCAGGCGATGGCGTGAGAGACATGCCCTGTCCTGTATTCACGAATCAGCTTGTTGAGCAGCCTGCGCGTGGCGCCAGCGCCGGTGGGGGGTCCGACAAAGACACGCTTCTGACCACGTGTTTCCCAGCTCCTGGAGACAATGTCATCCATGCCAAGCTGGTCACGATCGAAGATCCGCGCTGCCGTGACGATCTGGTTGATCTTTGGGGTTGAATAGGGGTCCAGATCGATAGCACCAAGCACTGAACGCGCTGGCAGAACGATCTCAATCGGAGGGCCGAAGTCAATCTTGTTGGGGGTTTCAGTCATGAAGACTGCGGGCGATGTAGCTGCAGGTCGCCGAGAAGAGCGCTCCGATCAGGATCGCCATCGGCATGGGGAAGCCCGCCAGAAAGCTCAAGATTGCCGCGATCAGGGCAACGGCAATGGAGCGCATGGTGCGGCGCTTAGCGGGGAAGCTCATGCGGCGTACTCCTCAAGCAAAGCCTGGACCGAGCGGGCTGGGTACTCGCGGTCGATCGGGAAGAGCTGAACGCTGCTGTTGTCGACCAGCATCACCAACCCGGCCTTCTCGGGGTTGATGCGATCGATCTGTTCGATGACCGACGTGAAGAATGACTCCAGGCCGGTGTCGCCGTCATCCTGAGCCCGCTGCTGGTCCTCTTTAAGATCTGAGAGAGCCAGGTAGCTGCTCTCACTCGCGCCCTTGTGCAGACGGACACAGAGCGCGCCGTTGCCGTACTTGCGGAAGCCATTGTCAAAGAGCCGCAGCAAGTCCGCCAGGACAACTTCACAGGCCAGGGTGTTGTAGGCAATGGCCTGCTCTTTGTCCGCCTTGGTGGCCTTCTCCCGGGGATCTCCGGAAAGAAACGCGAGAGCAGTTCGATTTTGTTAGGACGTGGCATGGTTCAAGGAGCGAGAATGGCCTTACCGAGGCGGTTGCTGGCGTACCACTCGTAGACCTCGGGAACCCAGCGCTGTACCTGGAGAGCGATCAGATCCATCAGGGCCCGGATCTCCCATTGCGCATCGGCCTTATGGCGTACGTCCAGGAGATGGAGCCAAGCGCGGAGGTTGGCAGAGATCACGGCATTCTGGAAGTAGCTGGTGATCAGAACGCCTCGGGCGTGCTCTTCGGCGACACCCTTCTCTCGCAGGCGAGCGTAGTCGAGGGCTGAGGAAAGAGCAATCGCGTAGCTCTCTTCCACGTCGTCTTGCGTCCACTCATAGGGATCGCCTTGACGGTCCCTGTATTTCCCGGGCGGACGGACGTAGAAGACATCTTCGATCGGGATATCACCGGCTGCGGCGTGCTCAATACGCTTGCCCGAGTAGCGCATCGATTGAACATCGAAACTTGTCCCCACCCGGTGAGTCCTAAGCTGCATCAGCGTGTTGTGATCAACCTGGATCGCCAGCGTCATCTGCGGTCCTTCCAGGGGGCCCCAGTGCCCCTTGCCTCCCTTGAGCAGTCGCTCGACGGCAATCTCCCCGCAGCGGTCTTCCGAGAGCCCAGTGCTGGGGCAGAAGTCCTCGGCGTAGTCGTTATGGAGCGCGATGTAGATCAGTTGCTGCGGGCACTCCGTTGCCGCAACAAGCTCGACCTTGAACGGAGGCTGCAAGATAGCTCAGGCGTAGCTGCCCGAGCTTAGTTCCTGATCTTGCGTGCTGCAACCCTCAGGCGATGTTCTTTCTTAGCAAGTTGAAGAGGCCGCCGCGATCGGCAACCTTCTGCTCGTCGAAGACCGGCGTGTAGTTGGGGATCTGTACGTCGTCCGAGAGACCAGCCACCGCATCCCGACCGATCTGTCCGATCTCCTGAGCTACGAGGTCGCCCTTGGCCTTGAGGTAGGGCAGGAAGCGTCGGACGTAGTCATCACCCTTCTGTGCGCCGGCGCGGTAGATCTCGTTCATCAGAGCGCCGCCGGTCTGGCTGAGATCAGGCGCGCTGCCCGCTGCACTACTACCTTGATCCATGAAGCCCTTGGCGCGCTCGTAGGCCTCAGTGGCGGCCAGGAGTCCTTCGCCCGGGGGTAGAGGCGTCTGCTCCTGCTTCGCCGCAGCAGCAGTTTCTTGCTGGGACCCGAAGGAACCGGTTGGAACAACGATTGGGATGCTGGTCTTCTTGCCGTCAGCCCCAGTGACCTCTGTCGAGCCGCGGTAGGCGTAGTCACCGCTAGGGAGCTTGGCACCCTTCGCGCCGGCAAGACTGCCGGAGAAAATGCCATCGCCCATGCCGGCGTGACGCAAAACGGTCTGATCGCGGGTTTCGTAATCAGTCTGTCGGTTGTTCAGTGACGTGACCAGGCCAGGGCTCAGTCCACGACCCTCGGCGAGCGCTTGATCCAGGAACTTCTGGAGATCCTCGCCCTTCAAGCCCTGGACATCAGACTTGGTAACAAATTGTCCCTGCCCGCTCGCTGCAGAGGCCATGGAGAGTTCAACTCTTTCTCTTCATGATAAGAGAGCTGGATCGTCTACCCTTCGTCGCTGGAATCATCATCCAGATCGAGGACGTCAACCCCATCAAGGAATTCTCTGGAGAAGGGTTCATCACTGTTCATACGGAAGTCAAGCCAGACCTTGCTGCTCTTCTGGAGTTGAGTGAAGCGCTTGGGGTCCCGCTCCTGGGTTGTGCGCAGGAATAGCAAGGTCTCCTGATTGAGCTTGTGAGTGCTGAACTCCAGATCGATCGTCTTGAGCCGGCGGTTGTGGTAGTAGTGCGGCACTCCTTGCACGCGGATGTGCAGAGGGTTGCAGCAGTTGTGGTCACCGCAGACGCTCTTGATGGGCAGTCTGCCGATGTCCCCCCAGGTAAACCATGTCGCAACACGCGGCGCAGCGAACTGGCGAGTCCTGTGCCAGTGCCGCGGGATCGGGAAATAGCTTGAATTGGCTCGGGTGTGGAGACTGCCGTGCCAGGGCCAGCACTCCTCAGGGTCATTGACCTCCACCAGGGACCAGAACTCCAGGAAGCGTCGCCGATGCTTGCGGTGGATCTTGTGCACATCCAGCGTCAGGCGACCCTCTGTCAGAGAAGAGATGCAACGCACGCAGGCATGGGAATCGCTGTAACGCGGAACACGGCCATCACGACTGCCGATGCTGTGCTCATGGAAGAAGCACAGCGGACCACCGATAATCTCCGAGTGCAGATCCGGTGGAATCGCCCAACGCGCCATGCCTGTTTTGCCGATTGACGCGAATGTATCAATCCACGACCTTTTCCAAGCGACTTCGGGCATGGAGTGATGGCGACTTGGTGTGGCTCCATTGCACATGCACGTACTGGCATGCGGCACCATTGCGCGCTCGCCTTGTCTCCAGTCCCGTGACCACGCCGTAACGACGATGGCCCAGGATCATCCGGACCTGCTCGAAGTTCGGCGAGGAAGCGGAGAGGACATCATCGCCAACGCGATCGCGCTCGCGGACACGATCACCAATAACGAAGGGGGTAGTTTTGCGGGGCATCAGCGGATACGGAGAGGAAAGCCAGGAGCTGCCTTGAAGCGGCCACCGAGGGCTGGGAATTGCTCTTTGGTCGGGCGCACATCGATCCAGTGCTCTGGCCAGAGCTCGTTGCGCGTGCTGCCTTCAATGACAACAGGGACCAGAGAGAAACGCGTCCCGATGACTTCCGGCTTGCCGATGACGAAGCCGGAGCGGCCATCGAGTCGATTGATGACTCGCAGACCGAGCAGAAGGGAGCGCATGAGGGGTGGTTTGCGTGCCATGGCATGCATCTCGCGCGCCCAGGATACAACGCTTCAGTCCAAGGTCAAGGGATCCGGCAGTTCATCCTCGTAACCCTCGAGCGCAGGCTCGATCGGACCAACCATCGGGATCGCAGCGACAGCGACACCAGCCTCGATGAACATGAGCTTGGCTGTCTCGAAGCTGTCCTGCCAGCGCTGGGGCATGACGAAGTTGGGGATGACGACCTTGATGAACCCGGCCTGGATCAACTGCGCAGCGCACTGACTGCAGGTCATCAACGGCCAGACGTAACACGTGGCGCCATTGAGGCAAACGCCATGACGCGCGGCATAACAGATGAGATTGGCTTCAGCATGCACGGTCATCTGCAAGCGGAGATCTCTATTGCGGAGTCGAGTAATGTCGTCGTGAACATGCATCGGGATGCCGTTGTAACCGGTTGCAAGGATTCGCCGTTCCCGAACAGCGATCGCACCGACTTTGGTACTGGGGTCTTTGCTCCATCCAGCAATGACGCGGGCCTGGCCGAGGAAGCGCTGATCCCAATGCGGGGGAGCCTTGGGCGGACGCATCTCTGGAGGATTGCTCATTCGGTGAGAAAAATGAAGGTTGTTTAGGATTCGTGGAGCGAATCAGCGATGCGCAGTGCTAGAGGTCGGTGCCGCTATTGGCGTCGCTGTTGTTGGCGCTTTATGGCGGATGGCCTTCGCTCAGGGTTCCATGCAGCGCGGTATGGACAGCATCTTGAGAGAGCTGCAACTGCTGCGTGCTGACTTGCGCAGTGACATCGAAGCACTGGAAGACAGGGTTGTCGATCACGAAACCAGGATCCGGGACCTGGAGCGCCGCTAGCCGATCAGAAACCAGAGCACAGCAGTCAGCGTGAGGCAGAGCGCAAGGCCCTCCAGGAAGAGCTGCAGCGCCAGACGGATCACGGCTGCTGGTCTGTCTTGATCGTCCATGGAGCACGGACTTCGATGGAGCTGAAACCGAGTAGCTCCTGGGCCGCATCACCGGGTGTTGGCGGGCGTTCGATGCCGACGAGGAGACGCAGGGGATCTGCCGGATCGCGATCGGTGATAAGGATTTTTACAGTGGCATCCGGGTTCTCGGCCTGGATGGCGCGAGCGGCCCGAACGACCCGAACGCCGAGGTCTGCATCGATCCATTGGCCTGCGATCTGATCGCTTTGCTGGTCGACGGAATCCAGAGTTGATCGCAACTTGAGACCACGAATCCAGGGCAGGATCCAGCGGAGTGCAAAGGAATAGAGCGGTCTGATCCAGCCGGGCATGGCACGAGCGAGGTCAACGAGGTCCTGCTCAAGGCTGGTTTCACCGCCAAAGCGCTCGTAGAGCGAGAGGATGGGTTCCATGGTCAGCCGGCTGAGACGTCGGCGCCAGAGCCCACTTCCTGGTCGGCATGGACCTGAGGCCGCCAGCCGCTGGCCCAGATCTGGCGGGCCTGGCGGTAGAGCTGATCGGTATCCATGCGCCAGTTGGCCAGGGAGCGGGCCAGGTCCTGCTGGATATCCCTAGCGCCAGGGAAGCCGAGGTAGCGCATCAGGAGCCGAGCGCAGTCCGTGATGTCAGCCTCGTTGGGGCTGGATGCGGCGAGCAAACGGTCAACGATCCGCCGATCGGTCCCGTACATGGGGTGGTTTTGAGCCATGGACTGCCTGCTGTTTCGTGCAGATCGTAGTCCAGGACAGGGGTTTTGTGGCATTCAGACCGTGTGCCACGGTGTGACGCGGTTTTAGGGGGTCGTCAAAAACCTCGGAACGCGGAATCGGGGCTCTGGAGCTGGATTTGGGGGGAGTGACGCGTGTTCCGCGGTTTTTCATATCTTTTACTTTATATATCTCCCCCTTCTTGGTTCTTTAAGGCGAACCGAACCCGAGCGAGTTGGCCCAATGCTAGCGACTTGAGCACAGGAGTGGAGAGAGCGAGACGTGGCCTAGCGCCCCCCTAGTGAGGAAATATAGGGAACAGCAGGAACACGCGTCACTGCAGCAACTTCCCTTCCCCTGCAAGGGGTTTCCTGTTCCGCCCCCCGCCGGGGAGTGCCGCGAAACCCGGGACTCAGTGAGACTCAGATGAGACAGGCTCAGTTCATATAAGCGCTTTGCACGGATTGACATGAAAAAGCCGCCCCAGCAATAGGAGCGGCTTATCGGTCGGCTGAGTGCAGGGATCAGGCCGTCTCGCTGGGATTAGGCCTCAGCCAGATCCGGCGCAGTGCTCCTCCAATCCTGACGCGCTTCAAGGAGTAGCCCATGTGCTTGAGGGAGTCGCTGATGGGGAGCTGAACGCTCTTGTGGCGATCTACCGGGATCTCCAGCCAGTCGTAGAGGTCGCTCAGTGCGACGTAGCTGACCCCGTTGTAGACGCCGCTATGCCTCATGGACAGAGCAGCTCTGACCCTGCCCTCGAATGGGTTGTCCGTACAGAAGTTCTCCTGATACTCCTTCATCTGCTTCAGCTCGTCGCTGCTGAAGGTGTGGACCGGGTTGTCCATGTAGGCCTGGTAAGCGGCTGCCCAGATGGCATCTCGCTCCTGTTTGACCCGATCTAGATCGATGATCAGGGTTTTGGGGTCCTCAGCACTGGGGATCTTGCCCTTGACGACGATCGGCATGAAACGCCGGTTGCCGGTAGGGTCCACGAAGAAGTCGTCGCTGTTGGTGGCACCGCACAGCACGAAGGCCCGGGGGAAGTTCCGCTCGTTCTCGTACTTGCGAGCTGAGCGGTCCACAGAAACCGAGAGCATGTTCTTGAGTTCCTCGACGTAGGAGCGCTGGAAGTAGCGCTCGGTCTCATCAAGGATCACGAACCAGCCGGCATGCAGCAGGTGAGGCTTCTCCTTAATGGTGCGAATCCCCTGCTGGATGGTGGAAGCCCAGGGGTAGCTGCCAGGGTCTGTAGGGGACGGCGGGGTCAGGTATTGGAAGAAGGTGGACTTCCCGCAGTTCTGGGAGCCAACCAGGATCGGCATCCAGTCATGGACGCAACCGGGTTCCATGACGCGAGCAATGGCTCCGACCAGGAAGCGTTCCATGATGACGTCGGCGAACAGGCGTCCCTCCTGTGGCCCGCGCGTGAAGACAGGGTTGAGGACAGGGTCGTGCGGTAACCCCAGCAGCTCTGAGGCGATGGTTTTGAACAAAGGGCTCGGGGCGCAAGACGCAAGGCAGTGCGTCAGGTAGGAGCGGACCGGATGGATGCGGTTCTCCCAAGCGGAGATATGAGCGACGTCGATGACGGTTTGCTTGGGAAGCGTGGTGGGGAGATCAAGACTGATCCGGCAGTAAGCGGTTGTGATGTCGTCAACCAGGATCGGGGCATCAAGGGGGCCGTACTCCAGCTCCTGGTTCATGAGGTTGCGGCGCAGCCCCGGGTAGAGGCGATTCAGGCGATCCCGGATCGTTCGGACCAGTCCTTCCGGGACATCGCCAGGGCCGCGGCGGCGAGGGATGCGTGGAAGGACGTCATCAGGCCTGCGCTGATCGGCGGTTACTGGTGCGTCGTAGTCATCGTCGTCCTCGAAGTAGGGATTGGGCTCATAGTCGAAGTCCTCCTCGTCGTCGTCGTCGTCTTCCGTCCGTAGAGGCCTGGTTGGGGCTACAGCCGGAGGGGGTGGGGACTGGGTGGCTGTAGCCTGAGCGACGACAGCCCAGGGACGTTCGGCATCGAACAGGCCTGGAGTGTTGTCATCGTCAATGCGACCGGGAATGAGGTCGCTGCCATCATCGAAGGGATCGTCGAGGGCTGCGAGCATGTAGTCCTCGTGCTCGTAGCCGTAGGCCTTGTGTGCTCTGGGTGGCTTGTAGTCGGTGTTTTTGAGTTCTGCAGGTAGGCCGTCATGCCAGTCCGGATCGTCCTGGGTGGCGAAGTAGAAGATGGTGGTGAGGCTGGAGCGCGTGTTACGGAAGGAGTAGAAGTAGCGTTCGGTGCCTTGCTTGGCCCTGTAGCCCGTGGTGTGGTGGCAGCGCGATGCCCAGTTCTGCCAGGCCGGAAAGAGGGCTTCGCCACCGGAGCAGGCTGCGGCTGTGATCTTGATGAAGCGATCTCGTTCGCCATCTTCCGTGGGACGCAGGACGTTCTCCAGGGCGTAGATGGCCTGACCGACTGTGGAGTCGTCGTAGTGACTGGCGTCGACCCGGGCACGGACGCTGGCCAGCTCGGCGTTGATGCGGGCCTCGCGGGTGATGCCCTCAGGGAGGACGGCCTCGGGCTGCCAGAGCGGGACTTCAGCGGTATCGGCGCCGTAGAAGAGCCGGCAGGGATCGGTGCACGACTTATCTCCGCCGAGCGAGGTGGTCAGCAGCGTGACCAGGGCCTTGTAGGCGTCGAGGTCGTTGAGCCTGGCCGGCAAGCGAAAGAGGACGCGGTAGCGCTGCTTCTCAGGCGTGTGGCTGTACGTCGTATAGACGAAGCAGGCGTGAGCCGAGAGGGGGTGAGCGCGGAAGGCGTCAAGGTCGAGGCCATGGTCGACGTCAACGACGGCAAGATCGGCGTACTTGAAGGCTGAGCTGCTGCGGTGTTCAGAGCTCATGGCCGCGGCGATGAAGGCCCCGCCGGCGGTGACATGAGCGCGGAGGTCCTCTAGTGTGCCGTCACGCTGCTGCCAGCCGGAGGCGAACTCGGGCTGCCACTGCGGCGGCTTGTTGTGGATGGTCGGGTGGATCGAAAAGGCGATCAGATCGGATGACATGACGAGCGCCGCAGGGAGGCACGTGGCCTGCGGTGGCACGCACCATAGCGAGTTTGCAAGACCCTGGTGACGCGGTGCAATGGCAGGTGTACAGCCTGTGCCGCAGTAAAAGGCTGCCGTTGCAGTGCCTGTGCCGCACTTGTGCCTCGCTCGATCGCGAGGCGTGGCACATAGTGTGACGCGGTCCTATGGTGTCGATCACAACGCAAGACCAACGATGAGTAAGCAAGCCACGCATACCACCAGTGAGAAAGTGCAGATCGAGCGCTTCATCAGGTGCCTGAACCAAGCGATGACCGCCGGCCGTCTGAGCCAGCGACAGCTCTGCGACCGGATGGGGATCACGATCGGCTCGATGACCAAGTACCTCAGGGGTTCCGTCGCCCCCTTGAAGGTCGCGACGGGTATTCAGGCTGAACTGGCCAGGGAGCTAGGCGTGAGCCTGGATGCACTGATCGCCTACTACGAGCATGGTGAGTACACCACTGCGGTCTCGGTGGTGGATGTCGAAAGCTGGATCCGCAGCGAGTCAGGCCAGGAGGAGCTGCCCAGGCTCATGGCGGCGTTCAAGGATGCTGGACAGCGCTGGCTGACAGAGTGCCAGCCCCCTGCTGGAGCCCTTCCGCCGGCCAAGGAGCCGCAGCCCTACACCTGGCCGATCGAGGAACTGCGTGAGGCCGGGATCAGCGATCGATTCCGTGAGCGCCTGGGGTTGACGGATGATGCGCTCAGGCAGTTGGCCGAGACGGGCGAGTTCGATGACGACCTGGTTGAGGCCTTCTCGGTGGCCTGTAACTATGAGCAGGCTGCGGTGCGGGATGCCTTCGAGCGTCGGGTGTCGATCGAGGCCTGAGGGGTTGACACCGTGAATACCTGCTGTAGGCTCAGGGGGCGAAAGAACTGCGGCGGTCCTTAGAGGGGCCGCCCTTTTTTCTTGGAGCGTGAGTCCTGTTTTTACGAAAACTATGGCTCAGTCATAAAACACGTGAGACATGGAAATGGGAATCGTTCTCAGGGGGAGGGCGAGGTCCCCGACTGATATTTTCAGGATGGTCCCAGGGTCAGAGATCTTGAAAATGTGATGAGTTGATACAGAACTGCAGTGAGAAAACAGCTGCGAGTTTCTGACAGTCTTGTGAGCACCCAGGCGGGATTCGAACCCGCATCGTCCCTGCAGCGGCAGGTGACCGTCCTGTCCATTGGCTCGGACTGGGCGAGAAAAGAACCCCGGAAGAAGACCTAACAGGGCTGCGTTGACATGAGCGTCGGCCGGGCTGGACTTGAACCAGCACTGAGCTCCAGTTGTCCTGGCTGCCTCTTCTTGGGCTACCGACCGAGTGACCCCTCTGTTTGCGCATCATCCAGCGTCCTGGAGCTCAGCGTGAGGGGTGTTGCTGATGGCTCAAGCGTGAGACGCCTCAGGTGCGCACAGGGGCTTGAGCTCTATCGAGGGACTTACACCAGGCATTGCCTGGAAGCCCTGTGCCGGGAATGAGGGGCCCGGACATGGCCCGATGCTAGGCAGAGCGGGAACGACTTACCTTAGCGAGCCTGGCTGTGGCTTCACGAAGCAGTTGCGTATTGGCCTGAATCGAGATCAGGATCTCTCTGAGCTTGGCGTTGTTGGCGTCGATGCGCGATGCTGTGTCCATGTCGCAAGACAATGAAAGGCGGGCCGCGGTGTTGGCTTCACCCGTGACCCGCGAGCGCAGACGGCGCCCAGGTGGCAGTAAGAGCACAAGCTGTTGTGCATCACTGCTGAGTTGATTGTAACGAGTTCCTTAGACTGATGCGAGGGAGTCGGCGACGCTGTGACGCAATCGGAACTACTGAGGCAGTTAGTGCGCCCTGGCGTTGCAATCCCTGCATCGGCAGCAATGCATGCAGGTCTTTCGGCCTACGGCAACGCACTCAACCAGAACGAGCTGGAGAAGGGGGATAATCGCCTGATCCTTGAGTCGGTTATGGCTGGCCTGGGATCGATTGGTGGTCATACCTTGCTGCGAGGATTGGGGCCGCGCATTCGGAGGATGGCCAGCGAGCTGCCGGCGCAGGACAAGGCGATGATCAAGCTTGTTCTGCAGCAGAACCCGGAGCTGGAGAATCTGCGTCGTGCCATGCCGGCCCTGGGATCGCTGGTTCTGTCAGGGACAGGAGCAGGGTTGGCGGGTAATGTTCTTGCGCCCTTCGTTGCTGGCAACCTGAATCTGGCTGGACTGCCGGGCTGGTCTGGCCGCCAGCAGGACTACTACGAGCAGGACCAGGAGCCCGCGGCTGATCCTCGAGTCCTTGCACTACTGGAGGGCCGCGGCTGATGGCGACGCGTAAAGCTCAGGACAAAATCATGCAGATGCTCGCCGCTGTGGGGCGGAAGTATCGAGATAGCGCTGCCTTGCAGGACGCTATGGAGACGCTGGGCGGAGCAGCAGTTGCTGCCGGTGGTCAGGCACTGTTCACGGATATGACGCCTGAGGAGATTGCGCTATCGACGCTCCTGGGTGGCGCTGCTGCATTTGGCGCCAGGCCGATTGCGGCTCAGGTTGGAGGGAGTATCGGAGCGGCGCTTGACAAGCGGAATCCGAACTGGGTGCGTGAAAATATCCCCCGCGAAGTGGCTGCAGTTTTCCCTGGAAGCCCAGGAGCTGTGATGGACGCGGAACGCATGCGACGTATGGTGGCTGGATCGGGAGCAGAGCAGGGTGCGATGAAGCTTCTGCGTGACCTCCAGCTCTCCAAGTATCGGCAGAACTTCAAGGGCAGGGGAGATCTTGAGGGGCTGCTCACGGCGATCGGTCGTTACAGCGGCGACAATATCGCTCAGGCCGGTGTTGCGCTGACGACCCCGTTCTTTATGGGCGCTTCCGAGGAGGCAGTGTGACCATGGACACTCGCAAAGCAGGTGCTGCTCTCGGTATCAGTGGACTGGGTGCTGCTCTCGGCGCCGGCGGCCTGGCTCTGTCGCAGTACATCAGCGAGCAGATGACTCCCGCACATAGCCGGGAGATGACGCAGCAAGACCACGCCAGGAATAACATCGGGGACTTACAGCAGCGCATGCCGGGTGTCACGGACATGGAACTGGCGCTGTACGAGGGGATCCGCCAGGGATTGATGAGCGGTGCGATCACGGCACCCGAGGTGAACGTGATGGCGAAACAGGGCAAGCTGCCTGCGAACGTGATCAGCCTGCTGACGGACGTCCACGATTGGAGCTCGGCTGAGCCGTATCCGTTTGGCAATCGCTCGATCACCGAGGTCGCCGGTGCGGCTGATCTACTCGGAGGTGCCTGAACATGGCTGACCTGGGGAAGATCTACGCCGGCATTGGTGCACGGGCTACGCCACCGGAGGTTCTGCGTTTGATGACGCAGTTAGCTGGTCGAATGGAGCAAGACGGCTGGCGATTGCGCAGCGGTGGTGCTCGCGGGGCTGACGCGGCGTTTGAGGCCGGCGTTCGGGCTCCGGTGAACAGGTCGATCTACCTTCCAGGGCGTTCATTTAACGGACGCGTGGCCGGCTCAGGCGGTTACATCGATAGCACTCGCTTGCCGGGCTGGGAGCAGGCACTTGCGACCGTAGCTGAATACCATCCGGCCCCAGATCGTCTGTCTGATTTCGCCAGGAATCTGATGGCGCGAAATGCTATGCAAATGCTTGGCCCCAATATGGATCGCCCTGCTGATCTGGTTGTGGCTTACACATCAGGCGGGGTTATCCAGGGCGGGACTGGTCAGGCGCTGCGGATGGCTGGCGCGTTGGGTATTCCGATCAGGAACCTGGGCGACCCGGCAGCATTGGCCAGCGCTCGTCGTTATCTCGGACTCGGAGGTGTCTGAACATGAAGCGCAAGGCCGGAGAGAAACTCGCTGCCGCCTGCTGGAAGGGTTATGAGGCGTATGGCTTCAAGATGAAAGACGGCAAGCAAGTGCCAGCCTGTGTGCCGAAGAAGACTGACGGTAAGGCCTGATGGAGAAACGCTACGCCGGTGAGGTCTTCAAGGGCTACAACAAGCCCAAGCGAACCCCGGGTGCGTCAAAGAAGTTCGCTGTTCTCGTCAAGGATGACGGGGAGGACAAGATCGTCCGCTTCGGTGACCCCAGCATGGAGCACTATCGCGAGGGCTCCAGTGAGCGCGGCCATGGCGATGAAGAGCGGAACTCCAACTTCCAGGCGCGGCATAATTGCGATGAGAAGACAGACCCCACGACCCCAGGGTATTGGAGTTGTAACTGGTCATGGAAGGGATGATGAGATCTGTACCTGGCGACTGGGGGTGGACCGGTGATGCCGCTGATCTGATCTGGGATTACAACAGGGATCCGACTGCGCATAATTACTCATTGGCCTATCGCAAGCTGAAGCGGCTCGGGGTCGATCACGAGTTGGCAGTGCAGGGTGCGCAGCAGCGGATCTACGGCAGGGTGCTGTCCAAGAACCCTGAGCCTGAGAATGCGAGCAATCGGGACTTCGGCGTGGGGCCACTGTCATCTCCATTGCCGGCACTGAGGGCTGCGATCGAGCAAGCAGAAGCATCGCAACCGGAGCGTAGTCCTAGCGGTTACAGGATGGCTATGCGTTGGGGCTTGCCGATCACTGGTGGTGTGTTGGGGTTGTATGGATTGACGGCATTGCTTCAGCCGAGAGCAGAAGTGGAGCGGGATGAGTATCCGTCAGCCCGATAGTTGAGTGCTCTAGTGGGCTCTCGTCCTAGGTCTTTTAGACTGCGGGTATTGAAAAGCTGCAGCGATGTCGGCCAGGGACGAAGCGTTAGAGCGGATCAGACTGGCGCGGATTCGACAGCAGCTTGGAGTTGAGCGGAACGACAATACTTCTCTGAGGAGTTTTGCTGATGAAGCGCTCAGGGAGCCACTGATGGCCTCCGCTCGAGGGGTTGGCGTCTCTACGTTGGCGGAGGACGAGCAGCAACGACGCGAGCAGGCGATGTCTGCCGCCGTTACGGGATTGCTGACGGCACCATTGGGCTTTGTCGCTGGCGAAGCCGCCAGGCAAGTCTTGCCGGAAAGCGACCTGACGGCGCAAGAACAGGAGCGCGTCCTGAAGGAGAGGTTTGGAGGCCTTGACCAAACGCTTCGAGCGGACGGCAAGTTGCTGGAGCAGGCGCGTAGTCCGGAATTTGCGTCGACAAGGCAGCAGGCGTTACCTTCTGCTCTGAAATACGGGAGCAGCTGGGACCTCGATGCCGGCGATGCCGGCGACTTTATCGGTAACGAGGCAGGCGCAATCGCGTCGTTGGCGGGGCGTGATCCGAGCCGACCAACAAGAGATGATTTTGCTCAGGCTGTCGCAGAGTGGGAGCAATATAAGGCAGAGCGCCCTCTTGCACCGGTGGATTGGGATGCGACCGGACGAGAGCTTGGGCGCGGTACCCCTGATCGGGTGGCGACGGTAACCAATATCCCAGAGATGGGAGCGGATATCGGTGGCTTTGGCCGCGGCCGGAGTGGGCTTGGTGTAGACAACCACGTCGCTTATACCGTGGTGCCGAATGTCAATTCCAGCCGCTTTTCCCAGAGACTTGCGCCTGCGGTGATTGACCAGGTCTACCGTAAGGACCTTGAGGTGTCTGGGGGATCTGGTGAATTTCGTCCAAAAGGAGATGTTGACAATCTTTTAGACACCCTCCTCGAAGAACAGCGACCTCGTCCGGTCCCTAGACATCGCATGGCGTCGCTGACGCAGGTTCAGAGGCTCGGGTTGTTAGAGGCGATCGCGCCCGGTCAGTTATTTGGCAGAAATCAGAGCGGCTATTTATGGGGCACGCTCACGGAACACCCGAGGTATGAATATGCGGGTGGGGGCGGCGCGAAAAACCCAGAGATACTGGTCAGCGAGGTACGCACACCGCCGGAGTTGGAGACTCGTTACCTCTTTACGGGTGACACCCGTGATCCAAGAGTGCGGTACAAGGATGCTCCGGACGCGAAGACTCTTGGCCCCTCCTGGGGCGTGAGCGAGCAGCCGGTACAGGGTCGGCTCGCCGGGCGTCGAAAGCGTAACACTGCTGGTGATATTTCATTCAGGGGCGACCTGATTGAGCGTCGAGGAGGTTTCTCTTTGGCCGACGCCCAGGCCGTACAGAACCAACTGGGACTGCCCGTCAGCTTCGACAGGGACGGCAAGTCTGCAGCCAAAGCATTGGAAGATGCGGTGGAATCAATTCGCGTTGCGGAGGGTCTGCCGTCTCATGCAGCGGTCATTGATAAACACGCACGCTCCCTACCGCGACTGGGGTCCACCACGGCGCCGCGCCAGCCTGCTACTGGGCGGCTCAGTGCGATGCCATTGGACACAAGCCTTGGTGTGACCAGTAATCTTCGTCGGGCGTTTGATCTGCCTGGCGCGTTGACAGAAGCTGGGTACGAACCGAATCGTGTTGGCCTCAAGCAAGTCAATGCTGATATACGGTCTGCTGCTGCAGGCCGAGTGAGTCGCTTGAATAATGCAATCCGCGTGGCGCCAGCTTTCGGGACGACGTTGTCTCTTGCTGATCCGGAGGCAGCAAATCTTCTTGGGACTGCATTACGTGAGGAAGGCCCCACGCGTACTGGTCTCTTAGCCGATGCAGCTAGGGTTTATGGACAGAACGCTTTGATCGGTGGCGTCCAGGGTGGGCTTGTGAGCGGGGCCCTCGCAGCGGCGCCGCGGTTAGGTCTCGGAGCTCTGGCAACGACTGCGGCAACAGGATTAGGGGTCGCCTCGCCCGCCCTTGCTGGAATGGCGGTCGCGCAGACGGCCGACGGATACCTGAAGGGTGCAACTGGTGAGGGGCTTGGGGAGCACTGGAAGAAGTTCCAGGAGTTGCGCTACGGCAGCGAACCTGCTCCTGTGAGTGCGCCGAAGCCGGCCGCTCGGAGCCAGCCGTTGCGAACAGCCGGTTCAAGCATCGCTCGACAGATCGTCCCGCAGGTTGTCCCGACTCCGAAACCGGTGATGGCTAATAACGCGACTGGGGTAGCCCAGGTGAAACCATACACTCCTCCAACGAATGCGGCGCAGTCGATTCAGCGGGAAGCCGCGAGAAGGCTGAAGCAATTCCAGCAGAACTTCAACCCACTGCGCGGTGACTTAGGTCTCTCTGAATTGTTCTTTGGTCGAACGGGACGCAAGTAGACATGGCCTCTACTAGCGGCATGACTAGCAGGACCCACGAAACCACTTCTGCTTACTGCTGAACCATTCAGCCAAGGTGATCGGATCCTGTGGACCGCTCAGGTGCTCTGCTGGGTCCGGCTCGCCAAGATCGAGGGCCTGGCAGAAGCTGTCCATGCTGCTGGGAGCTTGATCGCCTTGGATGGCAGAACGCCTTGCTTGCCGTAGCCAGGTGGCGACAGTGGGATTGCGATCTGAAAGCTTCTGCACCCAGCTCATGTCATTGAGCGCAACGGGCGCACCTTTGGCGATTCGATCGCAGATGAACTCAACCCGCAGCCGGGTTTGTGTCGAGAGCATCCACGCGCTGCATGTCAGTGAAGTCTAAGGAGAAGGCTGCGTCGGGGTAATGCAGCGTTATGGGAAATCCCATAACGCATGC
>Ga0208162_1000427_pt1 | contig 24534 bp, 33 predicted proteins | sample CB_VirMetaG_4_FD_184539 | JGI IMG/M metagenome (GOLD analysis project Ga0208162, IMG submission 184539) | Freshwater to marine saline gradient viral communities from Chesapeake Bay - CB_1508_1M Viral MetaG (SPAdes) (version 4) | ecosystem: Environmental > Aquatic > Marine > Coastal | place: USA... | reverse complement strand
GAAAGTGTTCCTACAAGTTCTTTGTATGAAGCATTTGGTATTACTCAACAACCAGTAATTGATAAATACACCGGAGTGACTACTTATAGCGGACCACCAACAACTCAAGTACGTGCTGAATCTTTACAAGCCGCGCTTAACATGCAGAATGCAATGAAAGCTCGTGCGTTAGAACAACTTGGTGTTCCTTCTACTTATCAACCTTCTCAAGCTGAATTACAACAGCTTGCACCTTCTACCAAAAAACTGTTAGGCACTACTGCACAAGCAACAGAAGATGCACGTAATCGTTTAGCTCAAGCAGAAGCTAATCAACTTTTGTACAAATTACGTCCGGAAGTAACTGAAGGTATTCGTGAAGTTCCTGTTATCAGCGAACTCAGTGGTGAAGTTGTTGGTTCTCGTGTAGTGCCTGAAGTCCAAGGTCTTCCCACCAGTGAGTATTACCAAATGCGAGCTCGGGGTGGTGCAGGCCGCCAAGAAGTCGGTGGTGTTGGGCGTCGCCGGGAAGCTATTGAAGGTTTAGAAGGTTTGACCTTTGGAGTTGGACAGGGTTCCGTAGAAGATGTAACTCCTGTTCTTTACAAAGGAATTGATGATCTTACTGGCCGCCAAACTGTTTTCCGTCCAGAAGATGTAAGTCCTGTACAGATTGCAACTGGCGCAGTTACTCCGATCCGTGGTACGGCTGTTGAACCACAACGCATCATGGGTCGTGAAGGTAGAACCTTTAAAGGCGTGGCGGCAAATGTGATTGATCCTGCTTCTTTTGATCCTGCAATCCTTTCGCAAATTGCAGAAGCAACTCCTGAGCGGATTGATCCTTCTTCTGGTCTTGCTTATAGCCAACAGGCGATGGGTGGTGAGAAAGCTGCACAACGCCGCCGCCAGATAGAAGCGATGCGTCAGAGCGGTCAACGAGTTAGGGGACGCATGGGAACTGAGCTTCCTGCCAGCATTGTTCGCGGTGGTGCTATCAGTGAATCTGGCGTTGATCCCGCACTTGGAACCCGTTTCTCTCGACGTACTCCTGCACCAGAAGGAAGTGCTCGTGCTCAACGAATTGAATTAATGCGTCAACGTGATGAACTAGTTCGCAAAGCACTACGTGGTGAGTTATGAGCTTTAGAATAAAAATTATTAGGGAGAATCTATGACCTCCTTGGAACCAGTCATTGCAATTATTATTGGTGCAGGATTAACTGCGGGTACTACATTACTCAGCCGTTATCTTGCATCAAAAAACCTTTTTAAGTACGGCCCTGTTCTTGCCCGTATTTATGATGTTCTTGATCCTCTCCTGGAGCGAAACATGCGCCAGTGGAATGGATCCGATGTTGAGTTTGCAATTGAGCTTGCCATTGAAGCCGTTTGTGATGGTGAGTTAACTGCCAAAGAACTGCGAACAATGGTTAGCCAAGTATCTGAGCGGTGGTTACCTCAAGTTGCTGCAGCAAAAGTACGCAAGTATGAAACTGCTGCTGAGCAACCCAAGGCTTTGGCTGCGGCAGATGTCCTTGCAAATGTGGTCTCTGGCAATATCACTAAAGTCGAGGCTCTTTCAAAAGCTCGGGAACTGCTTAAGTAATGGCTAAAGGTAAAGAGAACTGGATTCAAGGTGCCATTAAAAAACCAGGCGCTTTTTCTGCACAAGCTAAAAAAGCTGGTATGAGCACTGCGGAATTTGCAGAAGAAGTTACAAAGAATCCAAAAGATTACAGTGACAAAACTGTAAAGCGTGCTCAACTTGCCAAGACCTTAGCTGGTTTCCGTAAGAAAAAGAAAGGTAGCTGATTGTGTTTAAAGCACGTAGTTCTTATCCAGATAACGTTAATCTTCCTTCTAAAGAAGCTGGAAGTTCTTTGGGTCCTTACGCGGACTCTCAGATGGCCGGTAAGGAATTTCTTAATACCTGGCTTGCAAAATTACGTGATACCAATGAGCTACCTGCAAAGAAATACGGTCCTTTTGATGAACGTATTGATTTAAAACAATTAGGTAATCAGATTATTCCTAACACTGGTAAAGATCCGTTCTTACATAGCGGACCCCAGCATCTAAATACTTTCTTACGCGATTACGACACCAGTAGAGTATTAAATCCTGAAGAAAGAGTCAGTGCTGCAGGTCTGACTGGTTATGTTCAGCAACGCGCTGAAAAAGCAAAAGAATTCCCTGGTTCAGAAGGAACTGCCGTATCATGATTAACGCTTTACGTTTAGCTGGTCAACGTTTACTTCCGATTGCGATGCCGCAAGGCGGTAAAGCCCTGGCGCGAGAATCAATTAAAACTGGAGCCATCAACGCTGCTTTAGAACAGGGTTTATCACTTGCATTAACTGGGGCACCTGCACCGCTTGGTGAGTCAGTGATTCGTTCTGCTGGCATTGGTCTTCTTAGTGGACCGGTTGAGCGCGGTGTCTTAGCTGGGGTCAAATCTTTTTACCCAGGTGTTAGTCAAATGCAAGGGCAGCTTGCTGGTCGTTTAGGAAACATGGGGCTGAAACCTGGTGCAGCTCAAAGGCTTGCAGGTTTAACGGCAGGTGCCGGTAAATTAGGTCTTGGTATTGCAGGCGGCGCTGCTGTTGTTGATCCCCTGGCGCAAGCTGTTACACGTGGAATTGTTCCTGAGCCGGGAAGTCAACAGGGGATTGTTGGAGATATGCCGATTCAACAAGTAATTCCTCCTGTAGTTCAGACTAATCAAGAAGGAATGGATCCTGAGGCTTTAGCTCATCAACGTCGTTTAGAATTAATTTATGCCAGGAACTATAAGTTCCCTAGCTATATTCATCACATTTCTTCTAACCAAGGTGGTGGTGGCGATCCGTTTGCTATTGCAAACCAAATGCTAAGTACTCCTACAGCTAGGTACTTCTAATGCGCTTTGCAAATATTACAAATTATCTTTCCAATAGTGGACAAGCTCTAAATAAGTTTGGTAAAGAGTTTGGAACTTATCTTGGTGAAGGTTTAAATATTGGAAGAACTGGTACAGGTCCTCGAGCTGTATATGGTGGGCTTAAAGAAGCAGTTGGTTATGCAAAGCAAGGTAATCTACCGTTAGCTGCAGCTACAGGAACTCTTGATGTTCTTACTGATGCCAGTCGTGGCACCTATTGGTTTTTAAACCATACACTTGCTGTTGGGCGTAACGTTGGTCGAGCTGCTGGTGAGAAGCTGGGGCTTGATCCAGTTACAACAGATCTTCTTGGGCGCAGCACTCCTTTTGCTATTGCAGCTTTAGGCGGTTTAGTTGGTAACCCATTAAAAGGTGGTCGTCCTGCTGGTTACAAAAGTATTCTCCCAGTTTCTAAAGAAGAAGATCCAACTGGCCGAACATCTTCTAGTCCAGTTGCTGAATCTGTGCTGCGTTATTTCACAGGTCGTCGCGGAGATCCGCTGCCTTATTCTACTTTCAAAGAAGAGCGTCCTGAGATTGCGTATCCCACTTATAGTTCTTATTTACGCTATAAGTATTTAAAACCTTCTGGTCTAGGTAAGATTGATCCACAAACTCAATCTTTTGTTGGACCTCTTGGTATTTTGCGTGGTACTGCTCAAGGATTGAATGAACCAGAAATTCAATACTTTGGTTTCCCTGTAACTGCTTCTACTGCAGTAGGAACTGCAACAGCATTGGGCACTACAGGTGCTCTCTATAAAGCATTGCCAGAGTCTATGAAAGAAGCAAGAACTTTCATGGGAACAACAGCACCAATGCAGCGTGCTGCTGGTGAAATTAGTAGAGAAGCAGCAGTTGCCAAAGCGGGAGAAAAACTTGGCAAGGTAACTCCACGTGCTGTTGAAGACTTACAAGATCTTGCGCGCCAACTGCGTAAACCAGAAGTTCTTAAAACACCTGGCCTTGCTACTTCAGCAGGTATTGTTCTTGCAGGTTTAGGTGCAGGATATCTTGCTAAGCAAGCAACACAAACTGCTTTCAATAAAAGAGCAGAACAACAATTAAAAGAAAAACAACCTGTAGAATATTTAAAGCACAAGTATGGCTCTTTCCAATCTGCTAGCGAAGCTTTAGAGCAACCTGACGCTCGCAGTTGGCAGCAACTTACTCCTTACATTAATCAGTAATGTCTACCTGGGATACAAATAGTTACGATTGGACTAAAAGTGCAGGCAGTGTTTTTGGAGATTCTGCACCTTCTTACAGTAATAGTCCTTGGTCAGGTGATGCATGGTCTTATGGTTCTTCTCCCAGCTTTACTCCTGACTGGGGTAGAAATTTTGACTTACCTTCGTTTAGTGGCAGCGGTCTGTTAGGTGGTTATAGACCTGAACCTAAGTTTGATGTTAACCGTGCATTTGAAGCTATTGGAAAATCATTAAGTCGTCTTGGCCAGAGCCAAGGAATTGCTGGTAGTAATAGGAGTTTTGATCAAAGAATTACAGGTACTGTTGGTAATGCAGAACTTGTTGGCAAAGGACGCGGTTATCGCATGTATCAAAGTAGTCCTACGATTACTGAGCGCAAAGAGGTTGTACAGGGCAGCAGAGGTGGTGGTTTATTTGGATCTATTGGAAGTATTGCAGGTCCTTTATTAGCAGCAACACCTTTCTTTGGTCCGTTAGCTGTACCTATTGCTGCAGGTGTTGGCCGTGGCATTGATGCTGTTGCTGGAACCTAATCTAAATACAGTGCTTCTAAAATAGTTACTAAGAAGGATTAAATTAAATGGCTTTACCTTTAATGCCAATTCTTGCAGGGGTTGGTGCTTTAACTGGCGGTGTACAAGGCTACCGGCAAAGTGGTGGTGATTTAGGTGCAACTGCTTTAGGTGCTTTAACAGGCGGTACTTTAACTGGTGGCATTGGCCGTTTAGGTCAACGCATGGCCGGTGGGCTTCTGGGTAAAACTGCCCTTGGTAAGATGGCACCCAAGCTGGTCCAAGCCGGTAATCCTCTTGGCAATGTCCTTCAATACGGCATTCCTGCTGCTGCGGGTTTAGGTACTGCTGGTCTTGTTGGTCTGCCTGTAACGGCAGCTTTGGCTGGTCCGAGTGGAGCAGCGGGAGCAAAGCTGGCAGGTCAAGCTGCTAAAGCTGCTAGTGGCGCTGCTGGTTTAGGTATGCAGGCAACTGGGATTGGGATGCCTGACCTCCCTGGAGTCCCTGGTTACGGCGGTACTCAGTTTACGCCAACTGATTTAGGTCAGTACGGTGCACCTAATGCTGTTCAGTATGCTGATCCAACTGGCCGCATCCAGAGCCAACTTCGTTTTCAAAACCAACAATATCTTCAAAGTCTGCAAAACGCTTTACGTTATGCTCCTTACCAGGAAGCCTATCAACAGCGTTCTAAAGAAGCTGATCTGATTCGTGATGCAAAAGCTGCACAACTAAGCACTGCTCTTGCTACCGATTCTGCAATGCGTCGGCAAGGTCAGCTTGGTGCACAACGCATGGCAGAAGGCTTCCTTGGTAATATTGGCCAAGCAGGCGCTACCCAGTATCGTTACTTCTGATAGGAGATAAATCCATGCCACAAATTAACTACTTTGATAATTACTACAGCAATCCCCAGAGCTTTAATCCTTCTTCTGTCTGGAGCCCTGAGTTTCTAAAGTCTTTACAAGGTCGTTTTGTTGGCATGGATACATCCACTGGAAAACGGGATGTTGATCTTGCTTTACAGCAGCCAAAAGATAAATTTCCTTATGAGATTTTTGATCCCAAAACTCCGCCGATTTTTCAACCTGTTCCTAGCCCAAAAGGTGCCGGTGATTTAACACCGACTGTGCCTTCTGTCGACTATTACAAAAAACTTCAAGAAGCTTTAGCACCTGGCTACCTTAAATCTCAAGCACAACAAGGTTTAATGAATCTTGCTGGTGCCGGTCTGTTTGGCTTAATGCAAATGCCATTCACAGAATATATGAAGAATAAAGAATATGAGCGACAGCTTGGTGCATTTAAAACTAAAGAACTGTCTCCTACAGCACAGTCTGCACGTAACCTTGGTATGCAACAACAAGCATCTTTAGCTTCTGCTGCTACTTCAGATCGGATGCGTGCTTATGGTGAGTTAAAGCGCAATATTATTGAGCCTTTAAGGATCCGTTGATCCACGTTAGAATTGTAAAAACGAGAGGTAGGTAGAGCGTGGCCGCTGACATTATCCAGCTTCCTGATCTTACAAGTGTTTATACGGGAATTATTGATATTATTGGCAACGCGCAAGCTGAGCGAATTAATGAGCAAAAATCTAAGGCTGATCAAGAGCTAGCACTTATTAATAATGCTAGTGCAGAAAAGATTGCAGACTTTAACCTTCAAGGAGTTAAGTCGCAATCTGAGGCAACAAAATTTAGTGCTGAACAAGCTGCAAATGCTCAAAGATTTGCCGCTGAACAAGCTGCTGCAGCACAACAAGCTTCTGCCCAGGCTGCTGCAGAAGCGCAGAAAGAATCGGCAAGGCAAGCTGCAGAAGCACAACGTTTCCAAGCAACTGAGCAAGCTCGCGGTGTTATTGGAGCAGCTGTGGAAGCTGGTAAAGCGCAGATTGGTGCGGCAAAAGAAGGAGCCCGTGGAGCGATCGGTGCTGCAGAAGCTGGTGCACGTGGTCAAATTGAATCATCTAGAGTTACTGCTGCTAGCCAAGAACGCCAAGTTGCCTTATCAGGTGAACAACAAAGACTTACAGCTATTGAACAAGGTTCTCAAGAGCGTTTAAGTATTTCGGCAACTGGTCAACAGCAGCGATTGACTCAAGCAGATTTGCTTAGCGGTCAAGAGCGCCAGATTGGTTTAACTGGCCGAGAGCAACGAGCAACGCAGGAACAACTGCTTGCTGGACAAGAGCGTCAGATTGGACTAACCGGAGCTGAGCAACGAGCACTGCAAGAACAGCTGCTTGCTGGACAAGAGCGTCAGATTGGTTTGACCGGAGCAGAGCAACGAGCACTGCAACAACAATTACTTTCTGGCCAAGAACGTCAGATTGGATTAACCGGCCAAGAACAACGTTCTACTCAGAGAGAGCTCCTTAGCGGACAAGAGCGGCAGATCAGTTTAACTGGCCGAGAGCAGCGCGCAACGCAAGGACAATTGCTTGCTGGCCAGGAACGTCAAATTGGTTTGACCGGAGCAGAGCAGCGTTCCACTATTCAAGAGCAGGCGCGTCAAGATAGGGAAACCGCATTGCAATCTGAGTTGTTCCGGCGCTATAAAGAACAGAAAGATCAGAGCGACGCTTTGCGTGCTTTCCGTGCATGATTGATTGGATTGAGACTTTAACTCCGAACGAAAAAGAATCTTTCCTTACCTTCTGCCGAAAACACGCTTCTCCCATTCAGATGTACCTGTATGCCCGATTTCTTGGGTTTACAGGAAACATTGTTGAATGTGATGAGTGGCAGCAGTCTGCATTTAAAAAACGTAATCTCCAGCAGATTCTGGAGATAGAAATTGATAACATGCGAGAGGACGTAGAAAAACTACGTCAAGCTATTGACATGGGCCTGGTTAAACAGGACAACGGCACTGCTCGCATTGCAATGCTTCAGAAAGAATTGCGTGGTGCCATCAAGCAAATCCAAGACGAACGCTACCTAACAGATAAACAAGGTTTAATTCTTGCTGGTGCAGATCGTGCTCTCCGAGAGATTGTTTTAATCTTCCGTGATGACCCTATTGAAGGTCCTCTTCAAGATGCGGTCATGGCTGTCTGGACTAAGATTCTGGCAGAAGAATCCTGAGTGTAGGGGGTTAGGGTAAGGGGATGGCACTCACATCCCTCTACTCGGTTTATCGGCGCACTGCTAGAGCAGGTGCTAAGCAACAAGTTGTTAAAAAGACAAGCAATATTGATATTGAAAAAGCAAGAACAGATTTTGCTTATTTCTGTGATGTTGTTGGCGACAAACCTCCCGCCACACATCATAAAGAGTGGCATAAATATTTGTGCACCGGAGATAACAGTGAATGTCTAATTGGTATTGGTGGCCCCAATATTGACATCCTGGCACCACGCGGTTCTGCAAAGTCTACTGTTTTAGGTTTATTTACAGCGTGGGCAATTGGAATTCATGCTTTACAAAAAAAACCCCTAAAGATTCTTTATATTTCGTATACCGTAGATGTTGCACGTCCTAAGAGTGCAGCAATTAAACGAATTATTGAGGAAAGCAAAGCTTACATGGAAATCTTTCCCACGGTAAAAATTGCCAAGGGAATTAACTCTAATGAATACTGGAGTATTGATTGGAAGTTTGCAGGTATTAAATCAACTGGTGAAGAAGAATTTACTGTTTGTTGTGCAGGTCTTAAGGGTGCAGTGACTTCTAAACGTTCTCATCTTTGTATTATTGATGACGCTATTAAAAGTGCTGATGACATTAAAAATAGAGACATTCGCGTAGCAATGGAAGATAACTGGAATTCAGTTATTGTTCCCACAATGTTTGAAGGTGCGCGAGCTATTTGTCTTGGTACTCGTTTCCGCCACGATGACATTCATAACACAACATTCACGCCGTCTAATGACTGGGTTCAAATTGTTCAATCCGCAATTACTGTTGATAATAATGGCGATGAAAAATCCTACTGGCCCGAGATGTGGTCATTGGAATACTTACAAGATCGTAAACGGCAGGCACCAATTAGCTTTAGTTTTCAATACCAAAACCAAATTGTTCAAACCAATGAGCTTTCAATTTCTCCTGACCTGCTGGTAAAGAATACAATTCCAACTGAATTCGATACGCTTGGCGTTGGTGTTGATCTTTCTGCTGGCATTAAAGAACGAAATGATTACAGTGTTTTTGTCTTAGGTGGTCGCGTTGGAAACAAGATCTACATCATTGATTGCAAACGTGTTCGTTTGATGGGCAACTTAGAAAAACTAGAAGCCCTAATGGAAATGATGTATGAGTGGGGAATTGTGTATAAGGAAGATGATAAATATTTTCCTACTGGCTCCAGTGTTGATATTTGGTCAGAAGCTGTGGCGTATCAAGCTTCTTTGGAAGCTGACTTTAAACGGATTTGTCAAGTTGAACATGGACTTTATAACTTAATTTGGCATCCAGTCAAAGGATTCCGTGGTGACAAACTAGCGCGTTTCCGTGGAATCATGGGTCTTTTTGAACAACGGCGAATCTTTTTTAACCGTTACCGTAAATTCTTAGCTTTGCATGATGAGATCATTAATTTTGGCGTGAGTTCTCATGATGACTGTGTTGATGCGATGGTCTGGTTGTGCAATGGTTTGATGTCCAGGGGAAAGCTAGAGTTGGAATATTAAGGTTAGAGTATTGTCGGAATTAAACTAATACTAGGTTTCGCATGAGCACCAGTTATTTTGTTGTTGAACTAGAGCAAGACTCTTACGGTTCAGCTATCATTCCTTTACCAGACGAGCTGTGTCATGACATGGCCCTTCAACCTGGTACTGAGTTTGATGTAGAAGTCGAGGATGATGTCATCACTCTTCGTCGTCTCCAGACTGGTTACGAGATTGAAGACAACTGATTAATTACTTATTATGAGCACATCGAGTCAATCCATTTTAGAAGGAATGCTCAAAGCTGTTGTGAACCGTGAATCCACGGGCACAGCAGACACTATGCTCATTAATGCCCATCTATCCCAGATGAAAATGTTTGGGGTACGTCAGGGTGTTGAGTTTTACCCAAAACAAGATAACTTTGGTACGCAACGTTTTGACTTTGTTGAACAGGTTATCAAGTTTAATAAGTTAGATGCACGGCTTGATTCTATTTGGGATCGGTTTCTAGCTTATGGTAAGGGTTTGTTTTATATCCGCCCAACTAAAAAGACTTATCGTCTCTATTGGTTTGATAAGGATGCTTATCGGGCATATTACTCTTCTGATGGTGAGTTAGAAGAAGTCATCATTATTTATGCCTACAAAGTTAAATCCAGTCGTGGATTTGGTGGTGTTGGATTAATAACCGATAAACGTTATGTGCGTTTAAGGATTACTCCAAGTGAGATTGAAGAACTTCATAGTGAGCAAGAATTAACTTTTGATTCTGTTGATGTTGGTTTAAATCTTAATAACAACAAGATTGCTGTAAACAGCTTAGGATTCATTCCTTGTGTTGAAGTTTTAAATAATCCAGATGCTTTCGGTACTGACGGCAGTGGAGAATTTGAATGGCTTGCTAACCAGATCATTGCTCATGATGAGATGGTTAAAAATATTCGAGCAAACCTTTCATTCTTTGGTAACCCCACGCTTCTGTCCTCTCGTCCAAAACACGACATTGTTGAATCTGGTCAAGACGGAGCTGTTCAACGTCCTAGTATTTCAAGTCAATCTGGTTTCCAATCTGAGTTTTCTTTATCAAGCTCTACGTTTAAACAAGATCCAACAGATCGTCAGCAAGCCGGATACATTGGTTTACCTGGCGGGGGGCTCCGTGTTCCAAGAGTTATTGCCAACTTAGAACCGACAGATCGTGTTGGTTTTATTACACCTAATGCAATCAGTACAGATCAATCTCGTTACGTTGATCAGTTACGTTCTGAAATCCGTTTAGCATTAGGTGGTATTGATGATCTTTCAATTACCAATGTAACTGCAACAGAGATCAAGTCTGCTTATGGTCGTGTCAGTGCTACGGCAAAGAAAAAGTGTTTACAACTTTATACCTATGGTATTTGCCGCTGTTTTGAATTAATGATTTATCAGGAAGAACAGCTCTTCCGTAAATCATTGGCAGTAGCATCTGGGTTAACATATCCAGTATTACCAGAGAATCCAGATGAGGTAGCTTTAGCAAAACACGAGAAGGCCAAACAAAAGTATGAAAAGGGTTTAGATAAAGCTCTTAACAAGGCTTTTGAAACCAAAGAAATTCCTGAAGGTGTCATTGGTTTGGCACCCGATGGTGATCGTACAGTTCTTTGGCGGTGGATGGGTCCTGTTTATGAGGACACTCCGCAAGACAAAGTTAATCAATCTATCTTCACACGTAACCTACAAGAATTGGGTGTTGATAGTATTGAGGCACTTAAGTACTTGTTCCCCTCCAAAACAGATGACGAGGTTGCAGAAATGCTATCTGGTTATCCGTTCCGGATGGTTGGACAAGTGCAACGAGCGTATTCAGCCTTTCTTGATCTCATCAATCAAGAAATGCGGACACCTCACCCCCAGCGTCCAGATCTCCCCCTGGCGGCTGATCCGCGTCTCGATTTGACGCCATTCCTTTACAGAACACTCGAAAGTCTCCAGAAAGAGGTAACCTATGCAGGCAGATACCGCAGCGCCGATCCAATCGGCACCCCAACAATATTCGACCCCGCCGAGCAGCTACGCGGCTCCGGTAGCACAACAGACAGCAGCACAGGCTCCGATAGCAACAACGAGTCAGTGGGTAGCACCTTACCAATCGGCGCAGGCTCCAGCCCCGCAGATGCAGGCGCAGATCTCAGCAGCCCCTTACGCCCCTATCCAGTCGTACCCGCAAGCGCAACCTACACAGGAGAACCCTTACAAGGAGGCGTTCAATCGGGTGGTATCGCTCCTGAGTTCTCCAGTTCAATTCCCGTTCCAGGGTCAACAGTCCGCACCGACGCAAGGAATCGACCCGGCCAGCTTCAGTTCCCAACAGAGCGTGGGGTACAGCAACAATTCGGCAGCCCCGACTTATCCCTCCAGCCAGGGTTACTCGCCCAACTCTTCCCCAACCTCGCAGGAAATAACGACACAACAACTCCTAGCAAACGGGGTAAGTCCGGAAAGTCTTGAAATTCTTGACCACTTTGGTGCTGATGCACCTGCCGTACTTAACAATTACGCCTGCACAGTTGAGGATGCGTTAATTGCTCGTTATGAGCAACTGACTGAATCTGTGGCACTGCTTCAAGAACTGGCGCAAGAACATCAAGCTTATGAAACGATTCTGACAGATCCGGACGTTTTAGCTGATTACACTTGTGAATTCTTTGGTCCCAACGGTCCTTATCCCGTTCAAGATGCACAAGCTCAGCCTCAGGAGATGGCTTATGCTCCTCAAGAAGCTGCAATGACCGTTCCTGTTGCTGCCGCTCCTCAGCAGTTTGAACGCCAGAATATGCCTGTTCCTCCTAGCCCTCAGCTAGACATGGATGCAAGTAATTTCTGGAATAACTTTGGTGCAGTTGCTGATCGGGACCCAGCTAATGCCTGGCGCTATCTGTCTCAAGCTCAACGCAACCCCGGTGTGTTCCGCCAGAAGCTTCTGGTAATGGAATGATTTTCTAAAAACAATTTAGTTTAGAATAAGGGGTAGTGAGAACTGCCCCTTTTTTATTTATAACTAATATGGCAATGCTTCCGGAATCTGCACGTACTGCCGCAGCTTATTTGGGTGGTGGTATTGCAAGAGGTATTGAAAAACAAGGTAAAAGAGTTGCTGGAATGAGTTCAGGTTTAACTGGAGTAGCTGGAGTTTCTGGGCAACAAATTCAAAGTGCTGGGCAAAGAGTTGGAATGTTAGGAGCTAAAGAAGATGTAGTTAGGCTTACTGGTTCACAAGCAGCCAAAACTTTAACTCAAAATCCTCTTGCAGCTAAAGTTGGCGGATTTTTAGAATCGCTTGGTGGAGGTGTCAGTAATTTAGGTGGTGCAACAGCAGAAGCAATTGGTGGCGTAGGTCAATCAATGCAACAGTTTGGGCAAGGTGTTGCAACTAATGCTAAAGGCGCAATGGCAAAACGAGATGTAGGACTAGCTGCAGCAGGTGCTGCAATGACGGGTGCTTTTGTTGGTGGCATGGGTGCTAATTCTGGTATTCATGCATTGATGGGTTATCAAATGAATAACCCACTCACTTACACACAGGATACGCCAGGAACTCTTGGCGGCAATATAATGCCTAGTGATTTGCAAGCTAGTTACATTGCATTAAATCAATTAGGTTCCCCTTTGGGCTTGCAGATGTTGCGCCAGAATGTAGATGTAAAAATCGCTCAGGATCGCCAACGTATGCTTCGCACTGCACTTCTTGGCATGATGGGTGGTGAAGGAGCTGAAAACTGATGTCAAACAATAAAAAAGAAGCAAAAGAAAAGCTTCAAGCTTACATTACACAGCTGATTCCTGAATTACGGAATCCAGAGAATACTCTTCAGCCTTTGGATTACAATCCTTATTCAAGGCTTGGTCCGGTTCCTCCTAACGAATACAGTTATTGGAATCGTGCTGGAGCTGCAGGACAAGAAATTTATTTTGATCCTGCAGATTAATGCAACCTGCTGTTAAATACGGATTGCAAGGAGCTGTTGCCTTAGGCGCAATGACCGGCGCTAATGCATTGCAAAATGCAGCGATCAAGCAATATCAAGAACGTGGAATGAAAGAAACCGGTAGTGCTTTTGCACAACCTGGTTTTGAAAACGTTATTGGGCAGTACGAAAAACAAACAGGTTTATCACCAGAAGTAACTGCAAATTTTCAACCTTCTGGGGCCAGCTATTCACGGATTGGAGAAAATTCCATTTCACTGAATGTTGATAAAGCTAGTCAGTTTACCCTTGGCCATGAGCTTGGGCACCAGTCAATTGAAGCTGGTGGTGGACCGCTGCAGTGGATTCAGAAACATACCTATGGTGGAATTAACCCCAACGTTATGGGGCTAGCAAATATTGCTATTGGTGCTACATCACCCTCTATGAGAAGGGCAACATCTCTAGCACTGGGTCTTAACTATCTAAACAATAGTGGTCGTTTAATTAGCGAGTTTGAAGCAAGTCGGCGTGGAACCAATATGCTTCATGCTGCTGGTTACCCTGTTTCTCATGCACCCGCTGCTTTTCAAACGGCAGGGTACGGCATTGCACCAGCTGTTAGTGCTCTTGCAGGTGTAGGTACTGGAAGGTTTTTAAGGTCTTTTGCTTCTAAATTAGTTTAAGATTATTAATCGTAGTAAGTAAGTGTTGCTATAATTTTATTAATGGGACCTAAAGTTCCAGAGGCAACATCGGTTTCGAACCGATTATCCATGGATCTTTAGGGTCCTGGTTTCAGCTACACCTTACGCTGAAGAACCAACATGTTTATTGATAACGATTTTCCCAAGCTGTTGGGTGCGGAGCTGTACCGTCCCCATCCAGCTTATATCGTGGAGATGGCTTGCGAGCCCGTCGTAGTCCACGACTTTACTAAACAGCCGGGTCAAACCGTTCAGCTCGACCGTTATCGTTTCTGGGGCAACCCCGGTACGAAGACCAACCGTGAGCGTACCCAGGATCAAACCATCGGTACCGCTAACAGCCGGTCGATTGTTAAGGACAAAGTGCTGGTGTCTCTCCGTGAGTACACCGGTCCTGCTGACCCGAACAATGCTAACCTCCCGAGCACCTTCAAGATTGCTCGTGAGACTCTGATGACTGCTCAGCGTCTGCTGCTGGACACCGGGAACCTCAACATGTTCCACCAGTCCATCGGTTCGCTGACCCTCCTCGACGACTATCGCCGCTGGCGCGATCGTGTGTTCCTGGATGAGCTGTTCAAGTCTGAGTCCCGTGGTCAGTCCTCTGACACCCAAGGTGGTTACTACTATCCCAACGGTAAGGCTAAGACTGGCGCTACCACGCTGACTGCTTATAGTGCTACTGAGTATGCCTCTGAGCGTTATAAGTTCAATGTGAAGACTGACCTGCTTGACGTGGTGAAGAGCCTCCGCAAGCGCAACGTCCCCGTCTTTGCTGATGGTTACTATCGTTGTATTGCTGATCCCTCCTTCATGAAGGATCTGCGTGCTGATCAGGGCTTCCGTGAAGTGGCTCGTTACCCCGGCTTTGCTGCTGGTAACCCGATCATGAGCGGCATGAACCCCAATGCTGCTATCTACGGTGGCGGTCAGTATGGCCAAGCTCAGTTTGTTGGCGGTGAGCCCACCATGCCTTCTGGCTTTGTGTTTGAAGGTGTGCGTTTCTTCGAATCCACCAACTTCCCCTCCAAGTCCATCACTGTTGACATTGGCGACGGTGCTGGTGCAATTTCTCACGACACTCCTCCTGCACTGTTCTTCGGTCCTCAGGCTGTGGGCGTGGGTATCGGTGGTCCTAATGCTCAGGTGCTCATCAACAACAATGATGACTTCAGCCGCTTCATCATTCTGATTTGGCAGCTGTACGCTGGCTTTGCGAACCTGAATAAGGACTTCGTGACCACTGCGTTCACTATTGTTTGAGGATAGGAGGTAATTAACAATGGCTACTTACAAGTCCAACGCTGGTGCTATCCTCCAGCCCGGTAACCAAATCAACCGCCTCTCCTCCTTCAACACCGAAGGTGTGTATGGCTGGCCTGGTGTGGAAGCTTTTGAGCTGATCGGTTATGCCAAGGTTACCAACCTGGTTGCTGATAGAGCTTCTTATAAGAGCTTTGACATCACGATTCCTTCCCCTGATCGTCGTATCGATGATCGTGTGCGCGACAACCGCACATCTTTAGTGGTTAATGCTAGCTCTGATCGTCCCGCCTACGTCTATGGCGCTTCGATTGCTATTGGCCAGGATCTTCCTGCTGGTGGCGAGGCTAGCTTCCCCGCTTCTCCTGTGACTGCCAACATTGGCGGTACCAGTGGTGAAGGTCTGCTGCTTGGTCCTAGCAACTCTGGCGTTCCCTTCGGTGTGCCTTCTGCCCAGGCTAATGGTCTGGCTGCTGCTAGCTCGATCATCTCTGCTACCAGCAACCTGTTTGCAGAGGGTCTGACAGATACTACCGTTGCTGACCTGCCCTTCTGGACCACCGTAACTACCGGTGGCATCGTGGCTGCTAACGCTGCCAACTCGATGTTCTATAAGGTGACCGCTGACACGACCTTTAAGGTGTTTAACGTCAACGGTGTTACCTCCACTACTGTGGATGGCGACGGTGTGTTCATCAGCCAAGATGATTCTGATGCTGGTCGCGCTGGCTACATTCTGTGCCGCGTGAACTACCTGCGTCCTGCTGCTGGCGTGAGCTGGGAAGACATCAATGAGTTCATTGATTTTGCTTCTCAGGTTGGTGGTACTGATAGCTGATCATAGTTGATTAGTTGAGTTGAGGTTGGTATTGTATTGGTAGTTGTCATCTTTTTGAATGCTCTACCAATACAAACCAACTGGCCAACTTGTTGAAATGATTTCTCATCATGGTGACAACATCATGATGTGTATTGATTCTCAGGACGAGGTTCTCTATATTGATCGAGAGGATCTCGTCCCTCACATTAGTGCTACAAACGAAAGGGATCTAACAGAGCAACGTTTAACTGAAAAGTTAAAAGAAGAAGGCGTTACTCCTCCAACTCCCACAAACAAAGAAACCTTTCCAATTGATACTCGCATTAACATCAATACTGCGAGTGCAAGACAGATTGCTGACCATTTGCCTGGTGTAGGATTAAAGACAGCACGGGATATTAAAGATTTACAAACTTCAATGCCCGGTGAGAAATTCGTCCGTTTAGATCAACTTAAAGCAATTAAGCGTGTTGATTGGGATGAAATTATCAAAGAAAATCTTATTCGAGTCGAATAATGCAGCTTGATAGTTTTCTTAAATCAAAAATTCGTTGGCATCTGGGATATAACACCACATCAATCCCAGCTGGCGATTTAGCTCGACTTGAGGAAGCTATGAACAATGTACCAGATTCATTCTGGTATCAGAAATTGGTCGAACAAGTCAGCCGGTGTGATGAAGCTGAAAAGCGCACCGATATGACTGGCAGTGCAAATAACTTTGCTGTTCCTCGTAACCGTTTAGAGAATATTGCTGGTGATGTTGACCGTACCATTACAACGACTGATTTTAAAGAAACACTTAAAACCTGGACGGACATTTATCTTTATGAAACCGATCGCTTAGCTCTTCATCTGTACGTCGCTAATTATAGAAACCCTATGCAAGCCCGGTATCGGTTTGAGCGGGAAGGCGCTGAATTCATTCAAGCTTTACCTGGCCCCGCAGATGTTGCAGTCGGAACCCGGTTCTACTTCGAATACAACTTCCGTTAAGCCAGTGTCTACAACACGCCAGCGGTATGAACAACTTCTTCAGAAACCTGAAATCCGCTCACTACTAAATACCATTAGATATGCAGAAGGTACTCCAGGAGAAGCGGGGTATCAAACCATGTTTGGTGGTGGAAAATTTGATACTTCTAAAGGCTGGAAACATCCTGACAAAGTTATCAGTAGTGGTGGTTACAACAGTGCTGCAGCAGGTGCTTATCAATTCCTACCTGGTACCTGGCAAGGTGCTAAAAAAGCTTTAGGACTTTCTGGATTTGATCCTAAATCACAAGACTTAGCTGCTCTTCATTTAATTGAACGTCGTGGCGCATTAGAACCATTCCTCAAAGGAGAAAAATTCGGAACTGTTATTAACAAGCTTGCTCCAGAGTGGGCCTCACTGCCAACATCTGGTGGAGGAAGCTATTACGGGCAGCCTTCTAAACAACTCGGTGACCTGTATAAATACTACGAACAACAGAAACAACAAGTTGCAGGACAGGGTCCTAGCGCACCTCAGCAACAAACCCCATCACAACCTTTACAACAAAGCCCTTCAACTCCAAATATTAATATCATTGTGACAGGCAAAGGACAATCAGCCGAACTAAGTCCAATTGATTTTTTGATGCGGTTTATGCGTGGAGCAAATGCAAAACAAGATCAATCTTTTGTTCCAAGTCCATTAGAATTAGCAAAGAACTTAACTGATGTTGAGTCTGTTAATTATTTTGGTTGATTATGCCGGGTATTCTTCATGCTGGATATGTTGCTAAACCTGGAGAGGATATTTTTCCTACAACAGGAGCCCACTTAGATGTTCGTGTTCGTAAAGCAGGACAATACATTGATCCGTCAACGTGGCGTAGTGGTCTGCAAAATCTTTTAATTGGAGATAAAAAAACACCGCTATACCAACAAACAAAAGACGGGTTTTCTCCAGCTTTCCAAGTAACATCCGGGTACGGAGCACGCAAAGCGCCTACAGCTGGTGCTTCTACATTTCATAAAGGTATTGACTTTGGAATTCCTGGAGGCACCCCAATTTATTGGACAGGTGCAGGTTCTTTTAAACCTGGTAAAGGTTTAGGAACGATTGAGACCCCTGAGGGCTATGAAATTGAATTGCTTCATACCAAAGGCGGTAAAGAAACAACGATTGCCTCAGCCTCTCCCACCAATCAACAAACACCACAATTTCCTTCACCACAACAGCCTGCGTCTTCTGATGCACCTAAGTCAATTAATATTTTAATTCAGACAGGAAAAGATGAAGATAGCACTGCAATCTTAAATCCTCAGCAACAATTAAAAAACTATATTGATAAAATGTTTGGGGGAACGAAGTTAAGCCTTGATCCCATGACTATTGCAAAAGCAATTACATCTGTTCCTACTGCAAAATATTTTTAATGGCTTACACAAAACCTGAGATGCGGGAGCGTCTCAAAGACAAAATTATGGCTGGTAGCAAAGGAGGAAAGCCAGGTCAATGGAGTGCTCGAAAGGCTCAACTTCTTGCTCAACAGTATAAAGAAAAAGGTGGTGGTTACACCGGAAAAAAAACAGAGAAACAAAAATCTCTTAAACGCTGGGGTGATCAAAAATGGATGACCCGCGAAGAATACGAAAAAAACAAATGAATGATCAACTTAAAGCTAAAGTCTTTCTTGGTAAAACAGCTACAGCTGTTGGTCAGTCGTGTCCTCGTGCTACAACTGATATTGAAGAAAATATCAAAAACAGAAATTGGACTATTAACAACTTTGGCTATGGTCCCTTAAATCCAGATCAACCTGATCCTGGTTTCTGGGAAAAGAAAGCAGACATATGGAACAGCGATGTAGAAACTGTAATGTCAGCTCGCTGCGGAAATTGTGCAGCTTTTGATCAATCTGGTTTGATCTTAGATTGTATTATTGACGGCATTAATGAGAACCGTGGTGCCGATCCATATGAAGTATTAGATCGCGCCAATCTAGGGTACTGCCAGCTGTTTAAATTTAAATGTGCAGCTGCACGCACTTGTGATGCATGGCTCTATGGAGGTTCAATTCAAGATGACTGATAAAGCAATTGAACCTGGAAAGAAAGAAACAGAACGCTATCTTCCAAAAGAAGCGTGGGCGCGTATGTCGCCAGAACAAAGAAAAGAAACTGATGATAAGAAGAGACGTGAATCGCGTTCAGGAAAACAGTTTGTAGAAAATACTGAGACAGCAAAAAAAGCTCGACGTGCTGTTGAACTTGCTAGCAAAAGAAAGTCATGATTAATCCTCTTGAGAACCAACCAGAAAGACCTGTCCTAGGTAAAGGTTTAGGTTACATCCGTGGTGATGAAGATTTAACAATGCCTTTGCTGCCGGGTGATTTTATGCCTGGATTACCTTATGCTCCAGGAAGCAGACGTATGGCTGGTCAACGAATTAAAGGTATTGAGCAAGTTGATCCAACAATCTTTGCAAAACTGTTTGCTTAGAGTTGCGCTACAATAGCTTTAGCAGTTGAATTGTTAGCACGTGGCTAGTACCGCAACCAATAAATTACCGGCGATGATTGATCGCCCGTTACTGGATAGCACTTTATTAACGGTAGCGTCTGGTCAGCTTTTTTCTACTAGTTTAATTCCAACTGCAGTTGGTAATGCTACTAATGTTTTAGATATTGATACGGGTTTTGTTGACACATCAATTAGTGGTGCATATATTGATGAGATTTGGTTACGTTATACCAAAGAACGAAATATCTTCTTAGACGCACAATCAGCAACCGTTGGTACGTATTCTGCAAATGGTACTGATGTTGTTGTTACTATTACAGCTGGTCACAACATTAAAGTTGGGCAAGAAGTCTATTTAGATTTCACTAGCTATAGCTCAGGCTCTACTCCTATCGACCAAGTTGTTACGGTTACTGCAGTTACCTCAACAACTTTTACTGGGACTATCCCAAGTATTTCTGGTCCTATTACAGGTGATGTTAATGTCTACCCTCCTATTGACATTTGTTTTTATCTGGTGGGTGCTAATACCGTCACTAACACAAACCAATTTTTCCCTGTCTTTACAGCAAGTATTCCTGCTATTGCAGCAAACCAAGCTTTCAGTTTAACAGAAAAGCAGATTCTCCCACTTATTAATCACCCAGTTCCCCATGCTGGAGGCAACTTTAGTTCTGCAACCAGTAGCGTTTCTCCTAAAATACGTGGCTTAGTTGTTCAACGCGGACAAGCTTTATATGCAGCAGTTAGCGGCACTACTTCGCTTACTAATGGCTTCTATGTGAATGTGCAAGGCGGTTACTACTAAAGCGTGAAAAATATTGATAGCTGGTCAAGAGAGCAAGAATATTTAAGTTGGAAACGCGCCGTTGATATGGCAAATCAATGGCGCAGAATGTTGAATGTTTCTGAAGTAGATTATCCCTATCCAGGTGATCCTAGAGAAGGACTTTCTTTAAATGCCTAGGCGTAAAGATAGTTTTGGTGGAAGATTTGATAGTGGCTTTAAATCTTTCTCAGATACTATCAAAAAGAGTGCATTAAAAAAAGATTTTGATAAAGAAGATAATCCTTTTGATTTTGAACCGTCTGATCGCAGTCAAATAAGCCGAATTCGTTTTTATAATCACGACTCTATGTGGAATCGCTGGAGACGTGGATATGAACTCTATACGCTTACGCAGACAGTCTTAGGAAGCAGCGCAACAGGTCGTAATACTCGTGGTGACTTCAGGATGTACTGCGCTTTCCAGCAGTTCCCTGGCGTCTTTATTCCTGCAAGGATGTTTACATTTCCCAGTACTCATAGCGAGATTGGGGAGCAGATGGTTGGCGTGCGTGATGTCAACTCTTTTAATTTTTATAATTTTGGTTTGCCTATCCTTGGTGTTCGCTATATGCAGGCAGCAAAGACAGGTACGTATTCGCAAATAGGAACAACGATTACTGTCAATATTTCAGACCATGGTTATGAAACAGGTGACTCTGTTTACCTGAATATGACAAGTGGGGCTGGTGTTGATGAAACACTAACAATAACTAGCACCACACAGAATGCATTTAACTGTACTGCTACTGCAGCTGTTACTGCATCTGGCAATGTTTCCGTTCAAAAGGTAACTGTATTTACAGATCCAGAGTGGACAGAGACTCGTGTTCGTATTCGTTCTATTCCAACTCCGGTAACATTTTTTACAGGTGAGCGACTAGTTGATCGTGTTATTGAAAGGGATCCTGGTTTATTTTCTACTTACTCCAGAACAGGTTCTACAGTTACTGTTACCTGTGGTTCAGCACACGGACTTTCAACTGGCAATGAAATATTTGTTGCAGTTACAAGCGGCAATGTACCATCTGGTTTATATGTTATTACTGTTTTAAATTCAACACAGTTTACATTTGACACTCTTGCTAGCGGTAGTACAACTGGAACACTAATTGTTAACAGAAGAATTCGTGGATTTAATTATAATGATTACGTCGGTTATACCGTTACTGGTGTAGATCTTTCTACCAATGAAATTTTATTCCAGAGAACGGATAGCTATGGAACTCGTATCTTTGATCCGGTAACTAATCTTCCTGCAACGCAAGGTGTACCAAAAACTGTTGTTCCTGCCCATCGTGGCTTTGAAGTAGGTCGTTATCTAACTACAGAAATACGTTATCAATGTACTTGCCAAGATTATTTAAAGCGAGAAACATTTGATTTTTATAAAGAACAACAACGCCGTAAATTTCCTAATACAAAAACAGGATCTGTTCGACCTGGCTATCGGTTAGATCGTAATGGAAACCTGATTGAAACTAGAGATGACGTTGGCATTTATGCTGACTTTGGTTATTTGGTGGTCAATAATTTCTATCAGTTACCTGGCTACGAAGATACTGCTGATATGTCCCGCCCTCTCCTGGCGTACTATCAGCTTAGATGGTGCAAACATATTTATGCAGCCATGTGGTCTATTGTTCACGATGAAGGTAATGATCCTTTAAACCTTTCAGGAACTTATAACCAAAGTGGTGTAAACATTATTGTAAAAACTGATGAGCCCCACAATTTAAGCTTAAATACCCGCATTAATCTTGAGTTTAAGAGTGGTGATGCGCTAAATGGAGAGTATATTGTTAGCCAGGTTATTGATGTTAATACCTTCGCTATTATTTATCCTTTCCAAGAAACAACAGGTGGTTACTGCTTAGTTAAGAACTTAACACCACATGAATATGTAAATACTTGGCTACTTGAACCTAATGATCCGCCAGCTGGCGAGATGGCTGAACTTTTCAATAAAAAGATTGAGAGAGAAAATGGCGCACTTAAAAAAGCAGCAGAACGCTTAGCCATGATGGGTTACGGAATGCCTTGGACTGGCGCTAAATCAATTAGTGGAGATCGAAATCAACCAACTCAGGTTGCTAACTTTGACCCCAATCTGGTAACCCTAATGGTTACCGATAACCTCAGACGTAATGCAGATTACGATCCCAATGATCCTAATAGTGATCGCTTTAGTTTTACAGGTACACCGTTGAATACAACAACAACGATGCTGACTGTGATGCAAAAGATGTTTAATATTGATATGACTTTGATTGACGCTGCCAAGTTTGGTATGCTTGATCAGCCGCTAACTGATTACACATCTGATTTTAGGTTTGGTGAAATTGATTGTGGTACTTATCTCAACGGTAATCCCGCAGACTATAATCCAACTACAGGTGTTCGTACTTCAGATCTTTTAGAATGCGGTGTTTATGTCAACGGTGTTCCAGCAACACCACCATTTACGCAGATTGATTGCGGTATCTATCTTAATACCTAATGGCTGTTCAAATCCTACGGCTGCGCTCTAGCCTTCTTTATGACCGCGTGTTCCCCAGTCGCCTTGGCGATGGTGAGCTGGCACTGAATACAAATGTTACAGAGCCTGGTCTTTATTTCCGTGATAGCAGCGCCTCTCCAGCTCTGATTAAGGTTGGCCCTATTCATGTATCTTCTACACAGCCAAACCTCACTCCTACCGGCTACACGTTGCTTAGCAAGGGGGAAAGCTGGTTAGACAATGTAAGCACACAGATCTTTAAAATTTATGATGGAACTAGTTGGCAGGTTCCTAAAGCCGTAGCTTCTACATCTGCTAGTGGTTTTCCGTCTAGTCCTATAGATGGTCAACTCCACTACGATAAATCAGCACCTGCTCTTTATATTTACAACGGTACTTCTGCTAGCTGGGTTCCTGTTTAAATCCTATGATTAATCATGTGATCCCAGATGCGATCTAACTTCTGATGGACTGCTTGCATCTCTCGTAAAAAGTCTTGCTTCAATACATAATCACGAATTATTGTATTTTCTAACTTGTCATAATCGTGTTCCATTTTTAGAAAACGCTCATTCAACTTTTCATTAAAAGCAGATAAAGACTTGGATAATCCAGTAAATGCTGCAAGACCTGCTGTAATTGCAGCAATAATGACTTCAGGCGTCATCAAAATATTTTTAACATTAATTTTATTCTAAAGGATGGAACAATTTAGAATATTATTTAGGAAAGGTTGGATTTGTGGCTACCGGATACGAACCTAATATAGAAGGCGCTATAACTGTCCTTGTTGACCTTATGACTGCCAACGGGTTTACGATGACACGTCAGCCCTACGAACCTAATTACAGGGGCCTTGTTGACGCCATCATTGACGTTAAGGAGGGTTTCCCTGTTTTTGCTCCTAGCAGAATTGGTTTTGATGCAGTCTGTTTTGAAAATGTCACAGATGGGGATGCACTTTATATGCGTACTCCTGATGGCAAGGTTGGAAAAGCTTCTGCTGCAGATGGAACTCTTGAGAATGCTTTAGTTGTTGGGTTTGCTGATGCCACTACTTCTTTAGGAGATCAAGTAAAAGTTTTAGTTACGGGTTTAAAAACAATGCCAGGTGCTATAGATCCTGGAGACATTTATTTTCTAAGTGCGACAACTCCTGGAGCCATCACATTAACAGCTCCATCAGGAAGTGGTGAAGCAGTTACCAGAGTTGGAGAAGGGGCAACAACAACTGATTTCAGTATTCAATTAGAACCTCCTATCTTGTTAGCCTAATGCCTGGAATCAGTAATTATGAACCTTATGCACCCAATGCTCAAGGTTTTACTGAAGCTCTAATTGATTTAAAAGCAACAATGGCTGGTGCAACAGTTTACGCTGTTGCAGGATTCCAAGCTCCTGCCTTTGAAGATGTTACACAAGGAGAAGCTTTATATTCCAGGGCAAGTGATGGGAAAGTTGGGCGAGCAATCGCTAATGACACCGTGGATAAAGCAACGGTCGTTGGTTTTGCCCAGACAAGTAAGTTAGCGGGTGAAGAAGTTCGCGTTTTAGTTGTTGGCATTCTTGCAAGTTCCGGATTAAATGCTGGCGAGGTCTACTTCTTATCGGATGCTAGTGCAGGCGGGATTACAACAACGCCACCATCCGCACAAGGGACTTATGTCACACGGGTCGGAGAGGCAGCAAGCAGTGCTGAGTTAGCCATTCAAATTGAACCACCGATACGAAT
>Ga0208162_1000425_pt1 | contig 24673 bp, 13 predicted proteins | sample CB_VirMetaG_4_FD_184539 | JGI IMG/M metagenome (GOLD analysis project Ga0208162, IMG submission 184539) | Freshwater to marine saline gradient viral communities from Chesapeake Bay - CB_1508_1M Viral MetaG (SPAdes) (version 4) | ecosystem: Environmental > Aquatic > Marine > Coastal | place: USA... | reverse complement strand
GCTTGCGATAGGACTCTTAGAACAGAAAAAGATCTTATGTCAAGATTGTTTGTGTCTTCTTTGGGCGAGCAAATAAAAAACTTAAAATAATCAAGTTTTTTCCTTGACATTGAACTATTAAGTGGTTATAATATAAGGGAAAGTTAGAAGGAGTTTAACTATGCAACTTTCTGATCAAGCACTCGGCGCCGTTATGATTGCGCTTCAAAAGTCTCTTATGGAACAATCTGATATTGTTCCTGTTTTGAAGGGTTTTGTTTTTACTGAAAGCAACGACGGACTTGTCGTTGAAAACCCTCCAATTCTTGAGTTTGGAAACCAACAGGAATCAGAGGATGCCGACCTATAATTACTATTGCAAAGATTGTGATGAGTATCACGAAGTCCGACACTCTATGCTTGAAGAAAAAACTTCTTGCATAGAGTGTGGATCTTCTTTGTATAGTAGGGTGCCCTCTATTCCAACTTATCTTCATAAAGATCCCCAGCAAAAAGAAAGAAAGACTGGCGACCTTGTTGAAGAGTATATTGAAAAAAATAAGAAATCTGTTGAAGAAGAAAGACAGAGACTTAAAGATAAAAGAAAGGAATATAAGGGATGATCTGGCTGTTTATTATTATTGCATTATTGATTTCCGTTTCTTTGAATGGTTTTTTGATTTGGTTTGCTTACAACTCTATGCGGCAAATAAGATTTTATGACGATGAATTAAGAAGCATCGTTGGTGTTATTGAAAACTTTGTTGTTCATCTTGAAACTGTTCACGAAATGGAAATGTTTTACGGCGACGAAACACTTCGCCACCTCATAAGACATTCCAAAGATATCGCAAGTGTCTTTAAGTCCTATGGGAACTTAATCACTGACGAGGAACAAGATGACAACGGAGACGACTCCTAAAAAGAGAAAGATTAAAAGAAGAAAAAAGAACTCAAGAAATTATTTCACAAAAGAACATGAAGACGCGATTATAGAGTTCAACAACACTGATGACCAAAGACGAAGAGACGAACTTTATTCAACTTTGATTGGACCAGCTTTTGATGAAATGGTCGACAAAATTGTTTTCACTTATCGTTTTACTTCTCTCCCAAATATTGATTCTCTTCGTGAGGAATGTAAAGTTTGGCTTGTCACTATCATTGGCAAGTTTGATCCGAGTAAGGGTTCAAAAGCATTCTCTTATTTCTCAGTTGTGACAAAAAACTGGTTTATCCAGAAGGTCAAGAAGAATAAAAAGAAGAATCAACGAGAAGTTGAATTCGAAAATCTCTCGAAAGAACTTGAAGCAAAATATGTTTCAACCGAGAATAACTACGATGAAACAAGAGAGCGAGACGAGTTCTGGAACTTCCTGATGAAAGAGATCGATACTTGGGATGGGTCTTCACTCAAAGAGAACGAAAAGAAAGTTCTAGAGGGAATTAAAATATTAATCAGTCGTTCTGACGATATTGAAATTTTCAACAAGAAAGCTATTTATCTTTATATCAGGGAGATTACCGGTTTGAATACAAAGCAGGTTGTCAATTCTCTGAATAAGATGCGAAAAAGATATAGAATCTTTAAGGCACAATGGGATAGAGGCGAACATTAGTGAGTGACTTAGAAAAATACTTGTTAGAAGCAGTTGAAAATATCAGAAAAGATCGAGAAGTCACAAAGCGGCTTCTCGATGATGCTATGGTGTACCTGAGTGCCAATGAGGAGCGTCATAAAGAAGTCGGCATCACTGTCGCAAAATATGTCGAAACACTCCAGAGATCTAACGAACAATTGGTAAAAATTACAACACTTCTCCAGAGAAAGGAGTCGAAGCAAGCAGGTTTAACATCTTTTGACAAAGATGAAATTTACGAAATGCTTCAGGGTTCCGACGAGGAGGATGATGAGTAATGTCAAAGCTTGGCTATCGGTTTAAGATACCGAACACAAGAACACAGTCCCAATCAAACTTTGTTGAAAGATCTGAATATGTAGATGATATTATTATGGATGTGGATCATTTATATAATGATCCGATAGGCACCAGCATAGCTCGTCAATCTACATTGTTTGAAAACATGGTTTATGGTAAACGTAAAGATGTGGTTACTGCATTGGTTGTAGAGCACCCAGTGATTAAGTCTGCGGACCAATTGGTTGGGTATCCTGCCTTTGAAGTTATTATAGATTTTCCTGAAGAAGAAAACGACCCAAGACAAATAAACAGATTTTTAGAATGTACTGTTGCTGTACAGCCAGAGGACAGTATTGTTCAGGAAACAAGAGAAATTAATTATGTACAACTAGGTCCAGAATCTGATTTTTCTCTCCCAATGACATCTGATGTAAACTCTAAAGAATTAAGTCAATTATACACAAAAGTTATTGTACCATACGATGCTCATCAGGGTAGCGAATCTAGTTTTCTTTCGCCTAAACTTGGTGACTTGTTGCTTATTGGGTATTTCCCAAACACAGAAAGACGCCGAGGCGAGGTGTATCAAATAGTGGAAAGCGCTAAAGAAACACTAGCGAATGATAAATCTAATATACGCTCAGCTATGACCGCACCAGCATCTTTTAATTTAAAAAGAGCCCCAGTAAAACTTGGTGAAGCAGATCAGGGACTTATTAGAAAATGGGCTGAGTTAAATAATGTGGAACCTAATTTGATTATAGCTGTCATAGAGGTAGAGTCTGGCGGTCGAGCATTCGTCAATAATCGACCAGTTATCAGAGTTGAGGTTCACAAACTAAGAAAGTTTGTTAAACCTTCTGAACGTGCTAGATTGGACGAGGTTTTTGGGGCAACGAGTGAAAACTCTTACAAAGGTCATACATTCAATGGTGCTCCTTTACATGGTCAGGGAAATGAAACATTGGCTACAAGTCAAGTGCGGGAATATGAAGCTCTTAGTGTTGCTTCTTCTATAATGGATGAGGAGAGAGCCCGACTAGGTACTTCTACGGGTCTTGGGCAAATAATGGGTTTTAATTTTGCCAAGGCTGGCTATAAATCAGCAACCGAAATGTTTAAGTCTTTTGAAGAAAGCAAGGCAAATCAGATAAGCGGAATGTTGACTTTCATAGAAAAAGATAAAAATGGAAGAGGATTGAGGGCGCTTCAAAATAATGATATCGTTGAATTTGTCAAGTTTTATAATGGCGATGGTGATAATGTCCCGAAATATGTCAACAAAATTCTTTCAAAATTCCAAGGATAAAGGAAAATAAGTATGGCACAATCAGCAAGAAATATAGACAACCTTTCTCCTAGTGAAAAAAGAAAGATTGATATTAACTCTACAATTGGGGTGAACGGCAGTTATATGCCAGAATCTTTTTCAATTTATGATAGGGCACCTGGTGAAAGTGTTTATGAAAATAAAAATAATGCTTTGATAGTTTTAGGTCGCGACCGTCCCGGAAATAAACTAAGTGGATACCAGGGTGCGGGAAACACATCATGTGGAGCTATTTCTTTGATTGTTGGCCGCCCATCGGATTATGGATACAGCGGGCAAGATTTTGAAAAAAATGCTGCCACGTTATATATTTCTCAAAAAACAGATGTAGATAGGAACTTTAATTTATCCCCAGGTGAAATGGGTTTATCCTCTGTGGAATCTGCAATTACTGCCAAAGCAGATGCTATTCGTCTAGTTTCGAGAGGGGGTATAAAACTTGTTACAGGAACTGACTCAAAGTACCCAACTGGTGATGAGGTCCGCGAAACTCTTGGAATTGAGTTGAATGCCGGAAATCAAGGCGGATTTACCATGGTCGGAGGCAAAGAGGTAAAAGCTATTCAGCCTATCCCTCGTGGCGACAATCTTGTTTCAATGCTAGAAGAAATGTCAAAAACAATAGATGCGGTGTGTAAACTTGTTGGAGAATTTATTGATCACCAAGAGGTGCTTAATAAGGCTATCGCCTCACACACACATGTCGTAGCAACACCAGTCGGCCCAGGTAATGCCACTCCGAGCATAGAAATACAAACTGTTAAACCATCCGTCAAGGCTTTGATTGCTCAATTTCCTAAGAATGAAATATCTACTACCAGGAATAATATCTCAATCAATTCCACTAATTATTTGACTCCTTCTCATCCTCTCTACATTAACAGTAGACAAAACAAGACAACATAAAATGGCACAACTAAGCAAACTAAGTAACAAGATAAAGAAATCCAAAAATGGTACAATTTTTGAAAGGATTTTAGATTTTCAGAATGGAAAAGATCCTGAACTTTATTCGTTCGTCGTTTTCTCAACAAAAGAAAAAGTAGAACGCAATGTTGAAAAGGAATATATTTTAGATGCTTTGAAAGCCATAATAACAAGCGAATATAATAAAGAAATTAATTTTTCACTTTCTGACGAAGAAGAGGATGTTCCTTCAAAGAGGGCTTTTATTGAAAAATATGATAACAGAAAGTTTTTAATAACAAATGGGTTTTATGACGAGAACACAAGAGTGTTTAAATATGCTGCTTTGTTTGAAAATAATGCATTAGAAGAATTTGTTGAAGAACTAGAGGCAGCACAAGCCCAGCCAGAATTTGCAGTCTATGTTTTTGACTATTCTAAGTATGATTCATATATGAATGATATGCTCATGGCGGTAGAGAAAAATGGAAAAGATTATGAGTTGGCCTATAGAACAGGAAGCTATAATGTTCCAAATTTGATGTTTGGAAGTATTTTGACTTCCTTGAAGCAATTATTGTCAGAAATAGAGCATATTTTATCCAATAAAGCGGAAGTGGACACAGATCTGATAGAAACTATTGGATTTAAAATTAATTCTTCTTTTGTTCTTACAGAAATTCAATTAGTTTTTCTCCAAAGATCAGATACGACAACAATAAAGATCCCAAATGCAGCGAGGAATCCTTTATTCAATATTCCAGTTGTGTTGAATTTCTTCATTAATGCCTATGACATTTCTGAAAAAATGCTTTCCAATAGTGAAGATGTAAACAATTACGACCAGTTTATCCAAAAATATTACTATGGTGCAACAGTCAAGAGACCAACTAATGAATCGCAAGATTCTACACAGACATCTTACCAAGGTAGTTATCTCGAAAAGGCACCTGGCCCAGATCCAAAGGGATTTATAACAACATATCAAGAAAACCTAGAAGAAGCAAACCCATCAAATAATTTTACACCAAAAACCTTAAAAGAGTACGAAAAGAAAATTTCTGATCCAAACTTGATGGCTGCTCGTGCTTTGAACGCTGTAAATACTATAGACAGCAAAGATGAATTAATGCTCGAAAAGTTAAATCCCATTCTTGGTGCAGCCGGTGATCTCCGTGGTGTTTATAGAGTTTACAATTCTTTAGATAAAAAGGCAATTTTTAAAATCTTAAAAGATTCGGCAAAGCAAAAGCTTGCTCTTCTTAATCCTCGCGAAGCAGAAAAAAGAATGGCTCTAACTCTTGTGGAAAAAGCAGAGGCACAAGATCTTAAAAAGATTTATTTTAAGACAGTTCTCGGACTCCCAGGCGATTCCAGGAGAGTCAATTTGTCAGAAATGTTTGAAACTTATTGGTCAGAATCTTTTGGCTCTGATACTCCAATTCCCACTTTTGAAGAAGATAAGGCACAATTTGCTGTCATACAAAATAATGATTTACCACAGACTTTAAAAACACAGGAAGATTTCAGCCCAAAGTACCTTGGAATCCCACCAACTCCTGGTGACGAAGATATACCAAAAATTAGAAAAACATTTTTAACAATGGTAGAAGGAGATGAAGAGTTTCCAACGACTAGATTCCTTGAGGTTTCGAGATTTGCAGACCCATCTGGACTCACAGGGGAACTTATAGGTATTTCAGATTTGATAGCAAGTAATACCACTATCGGTACTCCAAAGGGATTTGTTGAAGCGCCCTATATTCCAAAGATAATTCCGCCATTCCCAGATGCAGGAGACATAAAAGGCTTTGCTATTAGAAAAATTAGACAAATTATTGAACAGCAAATTACAAATGTTCTAACAACCTTATCAACAAAGATACTTGAGTCACTTAGCTCTGCGATTAATTCCACCCCATCAGGCTCAGATAGAGATGTATCAAGCCCAGATCGCCCATCGAAGCCAGAAGAGCAGATAGCAAATTCACTTCGCGATGCCTCAAAGGTTCCAGCCAGGACTAATGCTGAAGCCGCCGCAGAAATTAATAAGATACTTTCATCATATTCGGTTTTCAAAACAACACCAGATATTGGAGCACCGTCAGATGAGGAAGTACAAGAGTTTATTGAAAAGGTGTCATTTGCACTTACTTTCGATGAAATGCTTTCGCTGTATAATGGAACCTCGAACGCAAGCACAATAACAAAAGTATCAGACATTTTAGATAATATGCAATCAGGCACCATGCGAGCCTTGTTACCAACTGATGATGATATTAAGAAAGCTTTTACTGCTTTGGGCATTTTGATTAATCGAACAGCACTAAAGAGAAGAAGGGAGCAGGACTTAGACCCTCAGAGTCAAGTTCAGGTTGAGCTTTGTGCGACTCCTTATCAAATAGTGAAGAGAGATAAGGATCTAAGAAAAGCTCTTCAGGATGCTGGACTTACCGAAGAAGAAATAGATGATGAAGTGAACAAAGCAACGGATGCTGTATTAGAAAGCCTACAAGAAGATGTGGAAGATATTTTATCTTTAGCTGATGCAGTCACGGGTGAAGAAGATGCAGAAGAGTTGTACAATCAGGAAGACGAAGCGCTTAATGAATTTGTTTCTGATATGTTTTCTGAAATTTACGAAGGAATTACTACATCTTTTATACAAGATCTTCTCATAGGAAACCCGCTAGCAAGAAAACAAAAAGGATTTTTAGATATTATCCTTTCGTCTGTTGCTACCAAAGAGGGTAAGAGTTTTTCTAAAACCTCGGCAAAGAATAGAAAAAAAGAAGAACTAGAATATGTTTCTAATCTAAGAAGTGTTTTACTTTCTCAAGAATTTATAGAAGATGTTTCAAACTTATCATTAAGTTTTCTATACGATACAAAACGAGTAAAGTATAACTACGGCAGCGAAATACAAATACAATCTTTGGATGATGATTCTAGAATCGTAGATTCGGAAACTATAATTGTACAAATCCCGCCCCCCAGCGGAAGAGTACAGACTTTTTTGGATACCGAAGCGGGCGGAACAGTTCCACTAACTACTTCAAATTTCATTGGTCTAGTGAAGAGGGCATCTGTAAAAAATACAAGTGGTATTTCTCTGACAGATCTACAATCAAGTAATTTGAATTCTTTTAATCAAAGGGTGGAGGACACTACTCGTGCTCAATATAGCAATTTTTTCATAAAAAGAATAATTGATTCGCTCGCACGTCAGTCTGTCTTATTATCAAGTCAATCTTGGATCTATGGTACAAGGAGGCTGTCAGTTACGATCAAAGATGCTGACGAAGAAGAGTATGGACCAGGAGCTTGGTACCAAGTCACAAGCGATTCTTATTCTGGATGGCGAAAGATATACAATGAATCTGTTCCACCCCAAACTCCAGGAAGAAGAAAAGCACCTTTATATAATTTTGAAACAGAAGAGGAAGAGACACAAAAATTCTACGACACAATACCAGAAGATAATAGAGTCAAACTTCCACAAAAGCTTTTTGAAAAAGTAGATAGGTATCCGTTTGCTAGGGCAAATTCAAGGATGAATAACTCTACATTGGCTGGTATGATTTTATCCACCATCAAGCTTAATTTAATTGATTCTTTAATAAAAGGTATGCCATTTTTTAGATTATATCCTTTACAAAAGACAAGTTATGGTCTCGCTTTTTCTTCTTATGTTGCTGAAAATATAATCAAAGAAGTCCTACAAGAAAGCAGAAGAACTCCATTTTTTAGATGGAAAAAGCTTGGTGTAAATGGTTATTATTACATCTTTCTTGAACAAGTGGCACAAGTTTATTCTAATATGGTTCAATATGGGTTAATACAGCCTTCTGATTTTGGGCAACAAGCGATAGAAGAATTGCAAGAAAAGTTGAGCGACTGGAATCCGGACAATGACAGCAACAAAGCTTTTAAACAATTTGTTGATGATTCTTTACCTCAAATAAAGCTTATGCTGACAGACATGGTTTTTCAAAAATTAGATGCTGCCGGTGAAGAGGTCAGCCGAGTTTACAAGCCAAAATTCACTGCGGAAGATTTGTTTGATAACTTCTTTATCAACAGTGGAGAAGTTTTTGATGTCCCTGCTACCCTTGATGAAGAAAATTCACAGATTAGTTCCATAGAACCCCCTACTTTCTATAGCAGTCTAGGGGAAGTCATAAGTAAAGAAAACACTTTATCTTCCGATATTGAAAAACTGGAAAAAGATCTGGATGAAGCTATAGCCGACAAGGGATTTGATTCCGATAAAGCAAATAAGGTCAGAGCAGATCTGCTTACAAAGAAAATTGAACTTGCGACTCTTCAAAAAGACGCTAGCAGCACCGAATCTATTCCTTTCGTCTATCAAAGATATTTGAAGTTATCTAATGAAAGCGGATATAAGATTATTAAAAAATCAGAGTACGATAGTTTTGAAGAAAAAGAAAAATATCCACAAGTATCTGAAGGGATAAGGGTTTGTTATTATTCGTATGCGGATATAGGTACTGCTTCGGGAGCAAGAACAAAAGTTTTCAACAGAGACAGGACATACAATTTTATTCCTCTTATATCTTTTGAGATAGAGAGGTCAAATTACAATAGCAGTAAGGAGAGCCGCGAAGCGGTTCTGTTGTCTTTACTGAAAAGAACACCAGGCTATGAAGCTCTTTTAAATTATTGTGTGCCCATCTCTGATATACTTTCTTCAATGACTATTTATACCATAGAAAACTTTTCAGATTCTGTTGTTAAGCAGAGATCAGATAATAGAGATGCGGGAGCCTGGAATCAGGAAGTTTATCAAAATTGTAAAAAATTCTTAAAAGACATGACAGAGCAAAGTTATTATGCAAAAACACCAACATATGCTAGGGAAATTCTAAATCAATTGGGAGACCCTGTTAGTAAAATGGCATCTAGTTTTGCCAATTCTGTTGAAGAAGATTTTGATATTAAAGATTTTGAAAAAGACTCAGACGAAGAAGAAAAAGATGCTTTGGGAGAAGCGGTAAGAAAGTTACCTAAATGGAGACGCAACAAAGAAGTTCCACCTCCACAGGATTCATAAAGGAATAAAATGCCGGGAATATCACCAAAATTACCATTATCGCTAGACAAAGAAGACGGACCATATCGCCTTACAAAAACAGTAAAGCAGGCACTGGCTCAAGATTTGAAGATGCTAATTTTAACAAATCCTGGTGAGCGCATTATGGATTCTAATTTTGGTGCGGGTCTCAGAAGATATTTGTTTGAGAACTTTTCTCCTGGAATCTACGATGATATTACTTCGACAATAATTCGACAGGTTAGTATTTACCTACCTCAGATTACCATAGAAAAGGTTATTTTTAACGAAGCAGAAGAAGCGGATATCAATGACTTGGTAGATAATAATATCCTCTCAGTAACAATACGATATAATATTTCATCTACTCCAGATACTGAAATATTGACAATACCAATAATCCAATAAAGGTCTAATTAAGTTAGTTAGGAAACATCAAATGGCTAAGAAAAAAACATCAATCAATTATACTAATAGAGATTTTAGTACAATCAAGGAAGATTTGGTTAACCATGCCAAAAGAAATTATCCTGACACTTACAAAGATTTTAACCAGGCATCATTTGGTTCTTTGATGCTCGATACTGTCGCTTATGTCGGCGACATACTCTCTTTCTATCTAGATTATCAAGTTAATGAATCTTTTCTCGATACGGCTGTTGAGTATGATAATGTTCAAAGACTCTCAAGGCAGCAGGGTTACAAATTTTCAAATGCACCATCTTCTACAGGGATAGCAGATTTTTATTTGGTTGTTCCGGCAAATGAAACAGGACTGGGACCAGATCTTAGATATGCTCCGATTTTAAAAAGAAATAGCCAATTCTCTTCAGAAAATGGCTCACCGTTTCTCTTAATTGATAGTATTAGATTCGATAATCCAAATAATGAAGTTGTGGTTGCTCGTGTTAATGATTCAACAGGTGTTCCGATTTCTTATGTCATTAGAGCCCAAGGTCGAGTAATTTCTGGTCGTTTGGTCCAAGAGACTTTCGACATTGGAAACTATCAAAGATTCAGAAGAGTGTTCTTGTCTTCACCTAACATCGCAGAAATCTTATCGGTGATTGATTCCGACGGCAATGAGTACTATAATGTTGACCACTTATCGCAAGATGTTATTTATAAAGAAGTATCCAACAGGTCGTCTACAGCAGATGATGTCCCATCAATCCTCAGACCTTTTTCGGTTCCTAGAAGGTTCACAGTTGAAAGAGAGGATGACTTGACTTATATCCAGTTTGGCTATGGTTCCGCTGATGACTACAATTCCGAAGCTTCCGTTGCGGAGCCTTCCAATGTCGTTCTTCAGATGAATGGAAAGAATTATATATCTGATTTAAATCTTGACCCTTCTAGGTTGCTTAAAACTGATAAGTTTGGTGTAGCACCTGTTAATACTACTATTACCGTAAAATATCGTGCTAACACAGTTAACAATGTAAATGCCACGGTTGGGTCTCTCAATACTGTCGACAGGGCAATTTTTTCTTACAACAATATCCGCTTACTGAATCAAGATAGAGTGGCGGTTGTAAACAATTCTTTAGAAATTTTTAATCCTGAGCCTATTGTTGGAGATGTCACTGAGATAAGTTCACAAGAGTTAAAGATAAGAACATCTGATTTCTTCGCGACACAGAACAGAGCAGTGACAACAACTGATTATGAGTCCATGGTGTATGCAATGCCAGAAAAGTTTGGTGCCATTAAAAGGTGTAAAATAGTCAGAGATGATGATGCATTTAAGAGAAATCTCAATCTTTACATCTTGGCTGAGGATTCTACTGGATATCTAACCACAGCGAACAGCACACTAAAAGAAAATCTCAGAACTTGGATTAATAGCGTTCGTATGATAAATGATACGATTGACATTATAGACGGAAAGATAGTTAATTTGGCGATAGATTTCAAAGTCATAGCGGATTCGGATAAGAACAAGTATGATGTCCTTGATGCTTGTGTGAACGCATTGAGACAAAAATTCGCTAATCCCCTCCTGCTTGGAGAGCCGTTTTATATTACAGATGTCTACAATGTTCTTAACGATACACCTGGTGTTATCGATGCGGAAGATGTCAGAATAAGTATCAAGAATGGATTACAATATTCTAGTGTACGCTTTGATCTGAATAAGCAAAAATCTGCTGATGGAAGATATATCAAAGCACCGAAAAATGTAGCTTTTGAAATTAAATTCCCTGGCTCGGACATCAAAGGAACTGTAAGATAATGGCAATAAAAAAATATTTTGCTACAAAAGATAATACAATTACCACGGCTTTTCGTTCTAATCTGGTTAGTCGCGGCACTGATGCCAATATGGGTGCATCTGATATTCTTGAGGTCTTTTCCATCTACGGTCAAGCTGCTGCAACTTCTGGCGAGCTTGCAAGAACAATTATAAGTTTTTCTACTAATGACATCCTTGCAGACAGAGATGCAGGTAGTATTCCAGAATCAGGATCTGTCAGTTTCTTTTTGAATCTCTATAATGCCCCTCATAGCCAAACTGTACCAAAAGGAATGCAGCTTCAAATTTCTCCATTGACGACTCCTTGGCAAGAAGGTTTTGGGCTGGACATGGATGAATATAAAGACACTGTTGCTCCCGGCGACGAAGGTTCTACTTGGTTCTTAGCAAACAATGCAGAATCTTGGACTACTGCTGGCGGTGATTATTCCACTGGATCTTATTCTTATACTGACCTGTTAAATAGAGGAACAGAAAATGTTTCTATCGATATTACTGAATTGGTGGAAGCTTGGATTTCAGGCTCTGTTTTGAATTATGGATTGATTGTAAAAATGGTGAACACACAAGAGCCATATGATATTGTATCGAATCCGAGTGGTTCTCGTCAATCATATTATATAAAGAAATTTTTTGGAAGGAATTCTGAGTTCTTCTTTAAGAGACCGACCATTGAAGCAAAATGGAATAGTTCAATAAAAGATGACAGAGGTAGGATGTATACGGAAAGCAATCTTCTTCCTTCATCTGTCAATAATAATAGCTTGTATCTTTATAACATTCACAATGGGACTTATTATGATATCCCTGGTTTGACTACGGGATCCAGCGCAATGACGGTCAAGTTATATGACGAGTCAGGAAATAATATCACCACAACCACACCAGCTTTGATCTACGGTGAGAGAATTTCCAGAGGTGTTTATAAAGCCACATTCTCTTACACAACTACTGCCAGTATTGTCCAAGATCGATGGACGGACAATGTGTTCTCTTCTTCTTTCCATACGGGTAGTTTCAGTGTGCAAGAGAGAAATTCCCAAACATACAGTACATATCCAAATTATGTCACAGCAATGACAAATCTTCGTCCAGTTTATCATACACACGAAACACCACGTTTCAGGTTTTATATCAGACAAAAAGATTGGAGCCCAACTATTTATACTATAGCAAATTCTGTTAATGACACATTAACAATTGAGTCTTCATCTTACCAAATATATCGAATAATAGACGATTTATCCGTGATCCCATATGACACGGGCAGCACAAAGAGTACAGAAATGTCTTTTGACGTTAGTGGAAATTATTTTGATTTTGATATGAGTGTCCTTGAACCAGGATATTCATACGGAATTAAGCTCGCCTATTATAGCGATTCTGTCCAAAGTTATATTGAACAGCCTGAAATTTGGAAGTTTAGGGTAGAAAAACTGGGAACACAATGAGTTTAAAGAATCTTTTTGATGGTAAAAATCCTTATAAATTATTATCTTCTGAAGTCTTAGATGACCTCGGTGCTGAAGTAGAATCTTCCGGCAACATACAAGAAAGGTTAGAAGAAAAGAATAGGTTTATTCCTATAGTAAATTATGACTTTCCAGAAAACTTTGCAAGATATGGAAAGGCATCAAAGTATTATGAAGATTCTTTTAACAGGATTACAAACGATTATCCTTATGATGGATCTCTAAGAGAGAAGACAGAGTTTAGAAATGAATCTTCTTATCTTGATTTGTACATCTTGGACAACAAGTATCCAAGAACGACGGGTTATGCAATCTTTTCTCCAAATGGCTGGGGTACTCCAACTGCTACCACACCCTCCAATCTCGCATTACCAAGTATTGTAGAGTTTGTCCAGGTCAAAGGCGGACCAAATCAGGCTCCAGATGAATTTCTCTCGAAGCCAACATCTCAGCAATTCCCAGAATCAAACAAGTATGACTCTAATAATAATAGAGAGAGTAATCTCAAATTTGATTTTAATCAGGGTGTGACTGTTGAGTTTTGGATGAACAAGGGTGCTTTTGTCTCTTCAACTTCGTTTGAAATTCCATTTATGCTTTCCAATGAAGATTCTGGCTCTCTTCGTATCGCGATTGCAACAACTCTCAGTTCGCCTACGGACAATTCACTTTATGCTATGTGGACTTCTGGCTCTACATCTAGCATTATCAATTATACAGGTATTGAGAATCAAGAATTTACTGGATCTTGGCACCATTTTGCGTTCACTTTCCAAAATTCTGGCTCTAGCATCGTTTCTAATGCCTACCTCGACGGCGACCTAAAAGATACCCAAGCTACCTCTTTGGGAGCCCCTATCGGTGAAGTAACGGGTGCTCTGAAAGCAAATATTGGCTCCGCAAGGAAGTTGGATTACCCACTCGCGCTTTTCTATGACGTTCCAGCCGATGGCTATGGCAAACTATCCGGTTCCATTGATGAGTTTAGATATTGGAAGACTGTTCGCAATTCTAAAGAAATCGGTAGATACTGGTTCACTGAAACGGGCGGCGGTACAAATGATGATATTGCCAATACTGATCTTGGTGTCTATTTCAAGTTCAACGAAGGAATTACAGGGACAGACTCTATTGATTCTAATGTTCTTGATTATTCTGGAAGAATCTCTAACGGAACTTGGACAGGCTATACATCCCAGGCAAGGAGTACTTCTTCTGCTGTTGACACTTATTTTAATGAAGAAGTGGAGTTTAAAGATCCAATTATCTATTCTGCTCACCCCGACGTGACTTCAGTAAAATCAGATTTAATCGCAAGCGGAAGTGAATACGACTATCAAAATAATGCCTCTATCTACAATTCGGTGCCAACTTGGGTCTTGGAAGAAGACGAATTGGCAGGCTCAGAGCTTCTAAACCTAACACAGATAATGGCAAGCTATTTTGATACTCTCCATATTCAAATAAAAACACTGCCAGATCTTAAAAACAAGTTATACAATGATCCAAGATTGATCAAGCCAACAACTTTTTCATCTAGGCTTCTGCAATCACATGGTTTTGTAGCGCCAGAAATTTTTGCTGATGCCAATGTCTTGTCTCAGATCTTGACCAGAGATGAAGATCAAAAGTTTGAATTAGATTTGTATGATATTAAAAACACAATCTATCAAAATATTTACAATAACCTTACCAACATTTACAAATCTAAGGGAACTGAGAAGTCTTTTAGGAATCTTATTCGCTGCTTTGGCGTAGATGAAGAACTGATAAGAATAAATGTATACGGTAACAATTCAGAATACGAATTGAGAGATAACTTCAGGGCTGATTCTGTAAAGAAAAAGTATGCTGACTTCAATGACCCAGATAGGTTTGCAGCTACAGTCTATCAACAAACTTCTAGTACCAACCCTAACTCGGTTTCATATATAGAAGGATCTACTTCGGCATCTTTTAACCCGTTTACTGTCGAAGCAGAAGTTATTTTTCCAAAAAAATTGGAAAATAGCAATTCAAATTATTTTCCTACACCTTTCTTGTCTTCATCACTGTTTGGTTTCCATGCTGCTTCATCGACCGCTACAGATTATACTTGGCAATCACCTGATACTGATTTGAAAGTTTATGCCGTAAGACAAGAAAGGGAATCCGAAGATATCACATTTGTGCTCGAAGCATCTCAGTTAGGTGTCTCGCTTGAGACGGATGTGTTTTATGACACTTATGATAATAATAAATGGAACTTATCCGTAAGAATAAAACCCGAAAAAGCCGGAGTCGATCTTGTAGATGGGACAAGTGATACCAACTACATTTTAGAGTTTACCGGATACAATTTGGATGCTGGTGTGGTCGTTGATCAATTCTATTTAACATCATCCGTATCAAATATTCAGGGATATACCACATCCAATAAGCGACTTTATCTCGGCGCACATAGAACAAACTTTACTGGTTCTGCATTAGAGCAGACTGATGTGAAAATTTCTTCTTTGAGATACTGGGCTTCTTATCTTGACAACGAAGTTTTGTTATCACATGCAAGAGATCCCTCTAGTGCTGGTGCAAAAAATCCTTATGAAAGTACTTTTTTGTATGAAACTTCTTTGTCGGGTGTCTATGTTCCACAAACTGAAACTTTGGCTCTAAACTGGGACTTTGAAACAGTAACAACTTCGGATGCATCCGGACAATACCTCGTAGAAGATGTATCTTCCGGTTCTGTAGATCTTGAGCAGAGATATGGCTGGCTTGGTCCTGTTGTAAAGCCACAACATACTGGTCGCGGCGACTTTTATTTGGCAAATGATCAAAAAGTTGTCGATGTTAAGTTTGTTTATGGTGGAATTAAGACAAATCCTGAGATTTCACAAGCATCTAACATGATAAATGTCTTAGGAGAATCAGATATATACTTTAATCGAGACACTAGACCAATAGAGTACTATTATTCTATCGAAAAAAGCATGTATCAAGTCGTTTCTGATGAAATGCTTAAAATGTTCTCCACAATACTTGATTTTAACAACCTAATCGGTGATCCTGTCAACAAATACAGGCAAAATTATAAGCCTATGGACAAATTAAGGTCACTTTTCTTCGAAAGAGTCGAAAATACACCAGATTTGGATAGATATGTTGAGTTTTATAAGTGGCTTGATGATTCACTAGGGGTGATGCTTAGAGAATTAGTCCCAGCATCAGCAGTTGTATCAGATGAGATAAGAACAATGGTAGAAAGCCATGTTCTAGAGAGAAACAAATACCAACACAAGCTTCCAACAGTTGAATTAAAAGAGAAAGACACGATCTATGGTATCAAGGGTGTCAATGATGCACTTCTTAATTGGAAATTCTACCACCATCCAATAAGTGATCTACAAGATGAGAACTGTCAATGGTGGAATGAGAGGGCAGAAAGGACAAATTCTGTCATATCTTCCGGCGATCCTGGTGTTGATGCAGATAGACAACAGATATTAGAAGCTAGAGTAAGTGCTCTCAATAGAAGAAAGAGTACACCTTATCGCCTAAATGTCCAAGAGACACCGCAAATTGGCGGCGGGAGCAATGTCAGAGCCCCTAAAGCGCTTGATGTGGCGAGAAATCAAATCAAATTTGGAACAAATAACGGTATCGAACTAACTCAACAGAAAGATTTTAAAGATTGTACTGACGAATTGTTGCCAAATGAGAAGAGAAAGATCGAAGCAGACATGTCAGCAGCCCCAAATGTTGAATATTTGAATGTTGACTTTAATCAATACTTCCCGTACACACTTTTCTCTTCATCAGTTGGGACAGGGTACCAAGACGGTCTTTCATATGCACTTGAAAATGTGCATAGAGACACTTATGGGCACAATTTAGGCACACCAATACAGGGTCCATTTACTGAAACACATGTTGGTGGTCTTCAATTTAGACATACCTCTCTGAATATCGGCACAGACGACATTACGACTCGTGCAGAAGGTTGGAACTTAGAAACATCGCCAGCCTTAAAGATTACCAGTGTAAGTACAGAAAACCCCAGAGCACCTTATTACAGAGACGAGACAGCAAAAAGACCACTTAATATCAAAAATATTAAGGGTGATAACGGTAATTACACCAAAGATTACCAGATTGTTCAGACAAACAGTCGTTATATCAACAACAAAGCTTGGGTTTCTGCTTCTGGTTGGCAAATTCCGTCTCCAACATACTGGATTACTGGCTCTGGCTTAGAAACTCAGGCAAAAATTCAAAGAGGGCGCACCGAACATGTTTTTGTAAACAGATTCTCAGCACCTGGTGGTCCAGAAACCATGGGAGACTCTGACGGCGGAGCAGGCTTGGACAGATATTCGGCTGAGTTTTCTCCAAATAACGACATGAACACGAGAAATATCACTGTTAGAGAAGATTTTAACCAACAATTGTCTTCTCATGTTAATCAGTTCGGATTCTTCTCGGGTGTGAATGTCCCAGGAGCCGTAAGTTCTTCTGTTAATGCAGAAGATTACAGCGGAACTGCTTCAATTTACCAAGTTAATAGAAATGGGCTTGAAAGGCTTGAATATAGCGGGTCTGATATTGTCACAGCATCGTTTTATGACAATTATTTTGTCCAACATGCTATCCCAAGACCAGAAAGGGACTTCAAATACAACTGGTCAGGATCTCTTGAGTCTGATTTCGTTTCGTTCACTAGTTCAATTAAGTTTGGCAAGCCATCAGCCTCTGCTGGTTCAACTTATTATGTTCCTACGGTCTATAATGGGCTAAATTACAACGTTTATGAACCAATTTCTCCAAATTCTGCTTTCTTAGGTCTTGATGGTAGTGCTTCAATTGATTATTTAAATGAAACTTTGATATCAGATGGTCTCGAAGACACTTTATCTAGTGCTTCCATACTCAATGCGATCACTCTCAAGCGCCAAGGTCCATATGGTCACCCAACTTGGAAACAAATTAGAACAGGTGAGCATCCTCTTGCAAGATATTACAGAAATAACAACCAATATACCGTAACAGAGGGTAGCAGAACTGTTCTTTTGAGTGGGCAACAATATAATCCGAAGTATGGCTCGACCTCTACATTTAGAGAAATGCCAATCAACTCTAAGATGGGAGATCTTGAATATGTTTTCGGAATTAGAAGCGAAAAGGGTGATCCACTTGGCGAAGCAGAATATACTGTCACACCAATAACCGTAAAGACCGTATATGGAAATAATATTAGTTACTTTGATAACGAAAGATTAAATCAAATAGCACAATTCGATAAAATATCAGCCGCCTCTGAAGAGCAGGCTTATGGCATACTCAAATCATATTATCTTGACGGCGGAATCAACGATGTTACCAGTCCAATTTATAATTTAGTAAGCTTAAAGTATTCTGAAAGAATGTATCCTTCTTCTATTAACTGCTATAGATTTGAAAACAGAGAAAGAGTTGGATATCAAAATACTTTCTGGAGAAACGCACGCTCTGATAGAAACACGCTTGGCGAACTTAAGTTTAATGGATCTTCGTCACAAGGTGTAGCAAGAGAGCAAAGTGCTTGGGCACTTGATGGTGCGACACAGTTTGACGAAAATAATAGCATAGGAACAGGGACTCTCGTTTCTCAGATCACTGGTGGCTTTGGGGTTGCTTCAGCCCATGCTAGTATGTATGAAACTTGTTCAGCCGGAGAACTTCAGAATGATTATACTTTCTGTTGGCAAAGGTGGAACACAGGTTTCTCAGAGTATGGCAATATAAACAGGAAAAACACATTATTAGGTATCGAGGCGTCACCAATTTATGCAAGACCTCAAGACTTGCAATCTATTTTCTCTGTTGTTAATCCAACAGGGAATGAATTCTTGAATACGGTTTTATCTGTCCCGGCATCACGAAGTCTATATCTTAATCCCTTCGAGCAAGGATTGACTTCTTCTCTTAATCCAGGCAATGCTCCATATAGTAGCTCGGCGCCAAGCTGGGGTGTTGGGTTGGAAGATGGAGATTTTCTTGGGTTTATCAATGGAGCCGCAGGAAAAGCAAGGTTCCAAGCTCATTTACAAGCAGGAATTGTTAGGGATGGTGTTTTCATTACCGCATCTACGACTCCATTTTATGATTCCTATGGGGATTTCAATATTGAACCAAGACTAAAAAATAAAGACTATTCAGTTATTCCTGAATTCAGAATAAGTGAAGAAATGGAGTTCTACCTTAAGGACTCTGGTGGAGATTTCCTCACGGACAATAGTGATTTCCTAAAAATACCAGGAACCAACATAGTTTCTTCTGATTCTGATTTCTACAAAGATTATTCGTATAGCGATTTTATGAAATATTTTGAAGTTGTCGATGGCGATCACGGCACCCTTAATCTTGAAAAAACTTTAACTTTGAAATGCACGGCTGTTAAAAAGTTCATTCCTTACGATGGCTTCTTCCCGGCAGAAAGGACACTTGAAATTGCTTCATATTTCAAAACAGAATACTCAGAATTTATAGGCGGCGGTCGCCCGAGAGATTTAGAGTGGAACAAGCGTGCAATATACAAGCCATTCATGGCTCCGGGAATCTTGTTCAATACCATTAAGTCTGGTATTGCGGTTGATTATCCAGTTTATACTGGATCTCATCAAATAGTAAATTATGAGGCTTATGCATCAGGAGCAGTTAGTTATACTGGTCCCCTTGATACCTCTTATTACGCTCTGGGTACCGGATCGTCAGGAACTTCTGGTTGGGATTATCGTATTCCTTTTGAGGCTATTTTGGATCCGCCACAATACATTGGCGATATCGCAATATATGATGCAGAGGCCAATCCCCAGATCGCACAAAACTTTGCTAGAACTGTTTTCGGATCCCCCGTCCCTGCCACCTACGAAGAAAGGGTAAATCGATATGGGGTCTTAACAAATGCTCCGGTAGGAAAAAATCTTTATACACTTGGTGTATCGAACTTCCTTGCCGAGACAAAAGAGTTCTTCTTAAATGATTATGCTACATTTAGTTCGAAAACTGATGAAGAGGGTTTCCAATTTGATTCCGGTTCATATGGTATGCGAGTTAAAATTCGTCGCAGCAAAGAAAATATCTCATCCGGATCTTCGGGACTTTACCCACAAGATATTCCAACTTTGGATAACTTTAGTTATGAAACAATAACAATGTACAGTAAACCGAATGCATTCGGTCCACCTGTCGCTGGGTCAAGTTATTACATATCTCAGGATAATCCTGGTGGTTCCGGACAAAGTGATTTTATAGGGGACGGTGAATACGAAAAGAGACAAAAGAACAGCGATAGCTTGTTCGGCAAAAACCCTTCCTTCACGCCTCCGTACTATGACGGAGAATGCTGGATGGACATTTTCATTGAATTAACCGAATCAGCAACACTTACTTTGGATCAAATATTTGAAAGAGCAAAAGTGTATGACCTCAGAATTAGGAATGATTCTCAAGCTGGTGCTTCTGCTTATACAGCTTGGCCAAATTCAGCTATCAATGCTGGAGACCTCGATCAGGATCTGCCAATGAATGTTAAGTACGCAAATAATTTTGCTATGAAACTAAGCTCTTCTATAAATCCGTTTATTAAAGTGTTTGATACATCAGAAAAATTCTCTGACCAACGATCTGCTCGCTGGGTTATCCAGACAAAGTTTGAAACACCCGTTTTGAACTTCTCGGATAAAACAGTTAGACCTTTGACTCTTGAGAATGTTACATTACCGATAAATACAAATGCGACAGGAACATTCAATGGCGGCACTCTTATGGCTTGTGAAGAAGCTGCAATCCGTGGCTATGGTGCTCAAGCCGCAGTTCCTATTGGAATGTGGCACCAGTTTGGATTAATACCGCAAGGCGAAGAGGGAATTTACCTATCAATCGAAGATATTAATATCAATTATTTGAAGTCTATTGATAGTTTGTATCCTAATGAACAGGCTTTCTACCCACCTGAACCACAATTAATGCAATCTTTGGCTGATCGTGTTGGGTTCTTGAAAGGAAGTAGCCGAAAGATCGGAAGACTTAAACAATCCAAAACAGTCTTTGAAGCTGTTGTCGCTATTCCATACATTATTGAAAACAATGAAAGAAGATATTTTGGAATTGATCGCAAAAAAATCGATGGTATCTTAAAGCAAGAAGATATCGACGGAACAAGTCAAGAATTTTTGAATCTTGTGGAGACATCTTCCGAAGAACCAGAATCAGAATTCAACTCTATCCGCGATATGGTTGGTAAGATGAAGAAATATGTTCTTCCTCCAAAGCTTGACTTCTTGTTAAATCGGGATATTAGACCATTTGCTATGTATATTTTTGAGTTCTCACACACATTCGATCAAGACGATCTTTCATATATTTGGCAAAACTTAACACCAAGAGACGGAAAGAAAATCGAAGAAGCAACTGCTACGATTTCACACAGAATGCTCGATAATGAAATTCTTAAAAACTTCAAGGATAGAGTAAGATTCCAGGTTTTCAAAGTAAAACAAAGAGCAAATAATAATTACTACAGCACAATTGCAGTGCAAGACGAAACTAAAACTAAGCAATTAAAGTACAGCTTTAACTGGCCATACGATTATTTCTCTATTGTTGAATTTGCAAAAATTGATTGCCAAGTTGGATATGGATCTGATACATTGGTTAAGGTAGATAATAAAGATACACGATCTACACAAACACTCGATACGGGTCTAGAGGGATCCAAGTCATTGACTCCTGGTGGCTCCGGCACAGGTATAACAGGCGGTGTACTCGGCGCACTGGGTATTTCTGAGGATTAGAAGGTAATATAAATGAAATTTTTTGACAAAAAAGAAGAAGTCTTAGACATACAGTTAACCCAATTTGGTAAACAACAGTTATCCATGGGCAAATGGAAGCCTGTATATTATGCTTTCTTTGATGATAACATTCTTTATGACTCAGAATATGCCGGACTCTCCGAAGAGCAAAACGACACAGAAGGGAGAATTCAGGAAGATACACCACAATTAAAGACACAACATGCTTTCTCAGGAAGAGAAACAGACTTTTCAAAAATACTCGATATAAGAAGAAAAGATGAAGATTTAAAAGAAGAAGAAAAAATAAGAATCCAAGCAGATGCTGAAAAATTCTATTCTCTTGCGGCTCCTTTGGGAACATCTGATTACGGCATAGATAAAGCTCCTCGATGGTCAATTGTTGCATTGGAAGGGCAAATTACAAATACAAACGAACAATTAACAGGATCATTTCGTTCGTTGAATATCCCACAAATCGACCTCAATGTTGTATATCAGTTTTATCCAAGATCTATATACAGCGATGAGCCAGAAGATTCTTTTGGTAGGATTGGCGTCGGAGATATAGGAAATACATTGTTTGAAGATGGGACTTATCTTGCAGTTAGAGATGAGCAAATTTTGTTAAATCTTGAAGAACTAAATGTTCCTTTTGAAAATGAAAACTTTACCATAGAAGTTTTTGAATATGATAGCGAAGAAGACCCGGAAAGAATAACACCTTTATACTTCTCGCAAGGTTCGCCACAGATTGTTAACGATATTTTGATATCAGATGAGGCTGAACCACAACTAGGTCCAGATTATGCTAATTTTGGTACTAATTATGTAGAGTACTATTTCGATGTCTTTGTAGATGATGAAATAGATCCAAATACAATTGATAATTCAATACAAAAATTGAAATCAAGAGGAATATACACAGATTCAGAATACGATGTAACAAAAACACCATTTGCAGGAATCACAGCAAGGAGAATATACCAAGATCCAGATTCATTCGAACTGGTGATATGTTCAGATGATGACTCCTCAGAACCACCACGGGCGAAGATCAGATCAGATAAAAAGTAGAGAAACTTTAGGAGACAACAGTAAATGCCAGCCTTAAACGACAAATTAATCTTAACACTTGGGAGCGATCCCGAAGTTCTCAATACGACTGCTCCAGTCGATGGCGTCACAGAAGGTGCTACTTCTGGCTCAAGTCAGGCAGGTATTCTTGTTTACACAGACAAGCCATATGCAATCTGGTTCCTATCTGGCTCTACTTGGTCTCTTTCCGCTTCTTATTCTGATTATGATTTCTTAGAATCAAGAGAATTCTCCTGGGGCGACAATACATCAGTTTATTTTCAGACAGCAGAATCTTCTCATACAATTTATCTTTATTCACGAGTTTCCATTGGGGTTGGCACTCCGATAACTGCTGGTGAGTCTATTCCTATCGCTGGTGGTCAATCAACTATTGATTCTATTGATGTCCGCATCGCGGCAGAAGAAGCCCAAAGAGGGCTTCAAGATAGTTCTCTAGAAGTAAGAATAGATGATATAGATAATTCTATTGATTCATTGGAATCTGCCATCGGCGGCGATTCGGGTGCATCAATTGATTCGCTCGAATCTCAAATAGTCTCAGTCGAGGGGTCTGTTACATCAATTGACACTCGCATGGCTTCAAGAGACCTTGTTGTTGACGCTTCGATTGATTCATTAGAAACAGCAATTTCTCCTGGCTTAGCAGATTCGGTCGATTCACTCGAATCTCAAGTCGCTTCGGTTGAGGGCTCGGTAAATTCACTTGAAACTCAAATCACCACTGTCGATAGCTCTATTGATTCACTTGAGGCAGCAATTCCTCCTGATGGTACTGCATCAATTAATTCTCTTGAATCTCAAGTCGCTTCCGTCGAAGGCTCGGTTAATTCACTTGAAACTCAAGTCGCAGGCGCCGATGGTTCAATAGATTCTCTCGAAACCCAAATCACAAATGTCGATGGTTCTGTTAATTCGCTTGAGACACAAATTACCGTTGTGGATGGCTCAGTTGATTCGCTTGAATCTCGTATTTCACTAGAAGAATCTGTACGCGATAATGCAGATGATTCACTGACATCGGCATTGTCTACTGAAGCAAGTACTCGTTCTGCTATTGATTCAATTGAGGCTGAAACACGAGGAATTCAGGTCAACTCGCTTGCATCTGATATCGATTCTGTTGAAGCTTCGGTTGATTCACTTGAAACTCAAATCACTGCTGTTGATAATTCTATCGATTCACTCGAAGCAGCTATCCCTCCCGACGGTACTGCTTCGATTAACTCGCTTGAAGCTCAAATCACTGCCGTCGATGGATCAATTGATTCACTTGAGGTACAAGTTACTGCTGTTGACGGTTCTATCGATTCACTCGAAGCAGCCATCCCACCTGATGGCACGGCTTCGATTGACTCACTTGAATCTCAAGTTGCCTCTGTCGAGGGCTCTGTTACTTCTCTTGACACAAGAATTGATGCTAGAGATACTGTTGTAGATAATTCAATTGACTCACTTGAGGCAGCAATAGGAACCGGCACTGTTGAGCAATCTATTGACTCATTGGAATCGCAAGTTGTATCTGTCGAGGGCTCAGTAAACTCACTTGAAACTCAAATCACCGCTGTTGATGGCTCTATCGATTCACTTGAGGCAGCCATCCCGCCTGATGGCACTGCTTCGATTAACTCACTTGAAACCCAAATCACCGCTGTTGATGGCTCTATCGATTCACTTGAAACTCAAATCACTGCTGTCGATGGATCAATTGATTCACTTGAAACTCAAATCACCGCTGTTGATGGCTCTATCGATTCACTTGAGGCAGCCATTCCACCTGACGGCACCGCTTCTATTGACTCACTTGAAACCCAAATCACCGCTG
>Ga0208162_1000424_pt1 | contig 24686 bp, 10 predicted proteins | sample CB_VirMetaG_4_FD_184539 | JGI IMG/M metagenome (GOLD analysis project Ga0208162, IMG submission 184539) | Freshwater to marine saline gradient viral communities from Chesapeake Bay - CB_1508_1M Viral MetaG (SPAdes) (version 4) | ecosystem: Environmental > Aquatic > Marine > Coastal | place: USA... | reverse complement strand
ACATTAATTTCTAATACTGGAGCACCAAGTCTCCTTAAACAATAATCAATAAGTCCTTGTCTTGTGCTTGGTTTTGCCATCAGTACTCTCCTCCATCAATGGTTGTCGTCCAAACCGGCAATCCGCTGGCATTTGTGGTCAAAATGTAGTTAGTGGTAGTTACACCAGACTGTGTGCTTGCTGCACCGGTTAATTTTCCACCATTGTCAAAATATGCAATTCCATTTGGACCGTCAAATGTTCCAGCATAATAATTTGGAGCATAAATGTCAGTGTTAAATGCTAAACGAGAGTTTGAATTATCCCAAGTAAGAGTTTTATCTCCAGCAAGACCATGAATAGTTATGCCCGCGCCATCTAACGCAGCGTCACTTAATTTTGGTGTTGCAGAAGCAATACCAATATTAATGTCCTCAACCTCAAGTATGTTTGTGTTTAAGACGGTCTGGGTTCCATTGACAGTTAAGTCGCCAGTAATCTCAACACTTTGTGCAAATGTTGCAATGCCAGAAACATTGAGATTATCTAATTCTGTATGACCATCAACATCAATATCTCCATTGAAATCTGCAGCACCAGCAAATGTAGAGAGACCAGAAACATTGAGATCATCTATCTCTAGGTCTCCATCAACATCAACTCCACCATCAATATTAACATTTCCAATAAATGTTGATATTCCAGCAGCATACAAGTCTGTTGTTGTTACAAGACCAGAAAATCTTGCATTTCTCCATCGCTTCCCAACAATACCAAGATCATATGTATCATCATCATTTGGATTAAGATCAGATATAAATTCTCCACCGACATTAATATCATCACTAGTGGCATCACCAAGATTAATTGTTCCTCCTCTAAAAGTAGCAACACCTATAAATTCTGAAGTTCCGCTAACTTTTAAATTATCTTTTACAAATAAATCACTACCAACATATAAATCTCCACCTGTAGTCGTAATTCCACCAGCAGAGGCAAGAGTTGAAACACCACTTATATTTAAAGACTCTGCTGTTAATGGTCCCAAAATTCTAATAGATGGTGTTGTAATTCCATCCGTAGAACTTATAGTTACTCCAGACCCAACGGTTATTACGTCGTTTGTTCCATCAACAACTACAGAACCCGTTCCAAATGTTACGACTCCGACTATTTTGGCATCGCCACCAACATTTAAATTTTTAGCAATTCCAACACCACCACTAACAATTACTGCACCAGTAGTTGTTGATGTTGAATCAGTTGTATTGGAGAATGTTACAATACCAGTCGCAATCAAAGATGACGAATCAATCGTATCCGTCATGTAGAATGTTTCATCGGAAAGATTCCATACAAGAATCATTCCATCTCTAGTTTTTAGAGTAGCATCTACGTCTGTTAGATTGACTATTCTTGTTGGCGGTGCAGAAGCATTAGATAATACACGAATTACATTCTGCGACCCAATTCTGTCGTTTATGTTAGGCATTACCTAGTTACCCCTGCTCTTACTAGTGCTGCTCCTTCCACAGCTTTATACTCTTTACCAGCATTTGTCAGTTTCACATCAAAAACATATCTTCCTTCTTTTAACTGAACTGTTTGAGCAGCAGTTAGTGAGATAGATATAATTCCTTGATCGGTACTAGTTACTGTAGTTGCAAAAGATACTGATGTAGATGCTCCATAATGTTTTCTCAATTGACCTTCAGTTGACACATCTGTTAGGTCTAAAGGTGAATTTGATCTAGTATCCTCCAATTGAAAGGAAGTATCGAAATCGAATCCTTGTTCAATTACAATATTGGATACATAAATTGCCATTATTTTTTTAAATGCAATTCCTTATATATTTATAAATCATTTACATACAATAGATTTTAAAAGAATTTTAATATCATTTAAATCATTTTTTATTTCTTCAACTTGTTTTTTTAAATCTTCAATTTTCTTTTTTTCTTCATATTTTATTTTTGATATTTCCAAAAATTTTTCATATTCATTATTATTGCTATTAATAATAGCATTTGATTTCAGATCCCTAACTAAGGAATGATCTGTTTTTACTCGTAATTTATCATTCATTTATTAAAAATGATCTTAGTGCTATTGTTCTTAAATTTTTTATTCTTGGTGGTTTTGCTTGATTTGTCGAAGTCATAACCACTTTAATCATAAAACTATTAAATTGTGGAAGATTTTCAGCAGTATATTTATATTCACTAAAATTATTAATTAATGTATTTGGTTGAACTTCTTTATCAGAAGAACCATCACTATTAAACGGTAGATATATTTGTTGATATTCTGAACTATCTTCTCTGTATAGTTTATAGAAAACTTTAATATCTGACTCTGCATCTCTATGGCCATCAAATTGCACATAAAGAGAATTTGATGGAAATTCTAAGTTTATTTTTTTAGTTTCATAAATCGCAGAATTGGGATCAAATCCTGGAATATTGACTCTACTATCTGTCACATAATCACTAACTTTGTCATCAACTAAGTTACTCATCAGTATTATATTTGTAGTATCCAAATCTACTATAGGAGAAACGTCTTCATTATCTGTATTAAGGGTCAATTCTAAAGCAAATGATTTTTGATTATTTAATAAGTTATACTCATTTACTTTAGATGCGACTATTCTGGGATCATCTAGATAATTTAATTTATTTAAAGTGATATTTTCATACCCTTTATCAGTAAATGATAATTCAGATCCACTTATACTTGTACCAGAAGTTGTTTTTATCCTTGCAGTAATTGTTGTTCCTGTTGGTGTAATGGCACTAACTCTAGGATCAATAATTTCAAATGGTATATTTTGAGAAATTTGCAGATTTTTTCCACCACCAGATTTAGTTGTGGCGAATGTTCTTCCACCATCATTTATATTAATATAATAATTATCAAAAGTTTTTTCTCTTGGATCTATATTATGTTCTTTGTTTATTCTTCTAAGAGAAACTGAATTAAATTCATACTTATAAACCAAAGAATTTAAGTTGTGATTTGATATAATACTAGAGTCTATGCCTCTTGATGTTATTGTAATTATATCATTTGAAATTGAATTATAAGAAATAATTTCATTATCTATTTGTAAATAACCAGTATTAGTAGGGCCTATAGGCACACCTTCAAATGATGTAAAAATACCAGAATTTGATACTTTTAGTGTTGTCGAATCTACTGTTAGTTCTTCTGTTAAAAATGTTGGAGAAATATCACTTGCAAAATTTAATATTTCTAACTTATTTGTGCTGGAATGCATACCATGATTTCTATGATCAAATAAAATAGTATATCCATCTCTTATTGGATCATCATTGACAGAAGTTGGAGAAGGAATATCATATGAAGTTCCTGTAGAATCATAGTATGTCAATCCAGTTCCTGTATTAATATTTGAAATAACATCATCAACAACAATGAAATTAGTTTGTGTTACTACTCCTACTGTTGCTCTTACTCCAGTTCCAGTATTACCTATCTGGTTTGAAAGTAAAAGATCGCCAACTGAATACCCAACTCCGCCATCAGTAACATCAAATTCTTGGATTTCTCCACTAGAAACTGTTATATTGGCAGTGCAGGAATTTCCAAAACCAGTCAATGAAGTAAATCCAATTCCAGAGTAAGATCCATCAGTTAAACCTATTCCAGAGAAAGATAATGTTAGTGAAGTTGTACCAAGACCAACTGGACCACCAGATGCGAATATATTTGCAGTATTTATCGATTGCGTGATAGTATTTCCTTGCTCAAAAAATCTTGTTGTACTTGCAATGGAAATAAATTGACGTTTTGAATAAGAAACAGCAGGATTTTCTTTTAAAATATTTCCAAAAGGCAATTCTTGATTGTAAAAAATAACACTTGATGGAGTATTAATAACAAATTTTGCTTTATATAATTTGAATTTTAAATCTTCATATTGACTTGCATCCCAAGTTGAAGCATTCTGAGATTTAAATAGAGACCCTAAAGTTGGTTGTCTGCTATTAATTGATCCACTAATTAAATCTTCTTCACCCAATCTAGATATAAAAGTCAAATATTTATCGGTGTCAGCAAGTAAAACTAAAGCATATTCATATCCAGATTGAAGATATACTGGTGTAGAGAAATTAAACCTAGTTGCAGAACTTCCATCATCTGAAAGAACTATGTCATTTGGATCTATTATAGTTTGTCCAAATGGAACTACCGTATTTGTTGGTGATCCATCTTGCATAGTTCTAATTTGAACTGTTACTGGATAAGTATCATCCTTTGTTTTAAAGTATAAGTCTCCTCCAGTGATAAAAATTCCATCTTGTTTTTGTCTTTGTACTAAGAATGATTGAGCTAAAGGATCTACTCTTGCTGGAGGTTGTGGACGTTGCTGAATTATATTTCGAGTTACATTTGTTATATTTCGATTTACATTTGTTACATTTGTTATATTTTGATTTACATTTGTTATATTTTGATTTACATTTGTTATATTTTGATTTACATTTGTTATATTTTGATTTACATTTGTTATGTTTGTTATATTTACAACTGGGGGTGGAGGTGGAAATCTTTCAATTCTACTTGTTGATGTAGTTACTGTTCTATCAGAAACCCTCCTATCCTGCTCTTGTACTATTCTAGTTATTGGTTGATCCGAACCAACCTGAATTCTTTCAACTTCCGGAGTTTTAATTGAAAGAACTTGCTCTTGAGTGCTTTGTGATAAACCAGATGCATTATAAGTAGCTTCTGCTGAACTTTCACCAGGACCTAAAATATTACTATTAGTTTGGCTTGATGTTATTCTAATAGTGTTTAGGCCAGTAGTAAATTTAGGATTACTATCGATTTTTGGATCTGGTATATGTAATGAGAATAATAAGTTGCCTTTCTCGTCACTTATCAACTCTAAAGAATTTACAGATGCTTCAGCAGTTCCTTGAGAATTTACTAATATCATTCCAGATCTTATCCAACCTATACGATCTGGATTTGTAAAACTCGAAAGATCAAAAGTATCTACATTTATGATATTGCTAGAACCAGAATAAGAAGATGTTAAATTAATTAATGTATATGGTTCTGTACTATATGTTTCTGTTGGAGAATTATATGGTCCAAATTTATGATTTGCTTGTGCTGCCCTAAATTTTATTTTTGGTGTTCCTATAACAGTTGGAGATATTGATGTTTGAATAATATCTGAAGTAGAAAAAGCACCACGCCTCATTGTAACTGGAATAAGTTTTGGAACACAGTATTCAGTAACATCAACATTTTCCATAAAAACATAATATTTTGTATTTGGCTTTAATCTTCTTCCAACTACTTCAATATTTCTAGATCTACAATTATATAAAACATCTGTACCAATAATTTTATTTCCTAAACTTATAGTATCAACTCCTGAAGAAAGTTGAAGTCCAAATTCCCTATCAATACCAGTTTCTTCAAAAACTTCAAGCAAATCTTCAGTTACTCTTTGATCTCTTGATGTAGTGGTTGTAGTAGTTCTAGCCCAAGCATCAGTTTCTACATTTGTGGAAACTCTTGTTCCCAAAGTACGAACTTCTGTTCCAATTACGGATTCTCCTATTTTATCTCTCCCAGTCCAAGTTGTTTCATGGCTATTCCAATAACTTGCAGCCATTCCACCATTTTCACGATTTTCCACTCCAAGAAGACTAGACATCGCATTATAAACTGAATCAATTTTTATTGTATCTGGAGTGTTTAATGGAACTTCTTCAATCCAAAAATCAGAAGATGGATTTAGTTCAATGTTTCCGATATATATTATTACTAAAAATGGATTTAAATTTTCAACCCTTGTCGCTAATGGTTGTGATATAAACTCAACTTCATCATAGTTTAATGTAAGACCAGAACCCTTTCTCGTAATATTTGAAGAGCCAAAATCATCAATCCATCTATAATCAGAATTTATTGGATTTAATGAAGAAGAAACTGTCTCAAAAATCAATCCAACATTTCTTTCTGTAGTCCTTGGTCTGCATTCTCCAGTTTCTAAATCAATATCAAAATATGATTCTCCAGTAAGATTGTGATAATTGTGACTTCTAAAATTATCTACAAAAAATCCAGACTTAAACTTATCCAATCCAGTATTTGGATCTTTAATACTTAAATTTTTAGTATCTGTTTCGAGAAGAGAAAGTGTTGTATAATTTTCTAGATTTTTTATTCTATTCTCCAATCTTCCAATATCATTCATTGTATATCTTTTATGTGGAATTGTACTTACGTAGCAATCCACAGAAGCATTTAGAACATATGGATTCATTTTTATAGAAGCAACCTCAAAAGCTTCTTCATTTGGGGTTGAAGCTTTTGGATTTTCAGAGGGGTCTCCTTCTTTTAATTCAAAATTTCCATCTTTAGTTAAATATAATCTATCAATTCTTCCAAGATAATAATCGTAGTCAAGAATGATAGTTTTTTTTGAAACTAAAGTTTCCGAAGAAGAATTTAAAAAATTCCTTGAAGAAAATGAAAATGGTGATTGAGTACTTGATGTGGAATAAGTTCCCACTCTTGGTCTAAAATCCAAAAGATCAGAAGATCTAGTATTAATTGAAAATGGTATCTCTTTGGAGTAATCTAAAGCATTATAGCTATTAACTGTTTCAATTGTCCCAGAACTTTCATTATTTAAATAATAATCAAATATTACCTTTAATTTTCTTGTTGGTTCTGCTGTAGATTTTTTTCTAATAATTCTTCCATAATCTACAAATTCTAATCTTTGACCACTGTCTAGTGAATAATTATCAATAATATTTCTATCACCAATAACTAATGAGCTAATATTTGCAACAATTCCAGAAGTTTTTAATGTGATAGATTCACCAATTTCAAATGTTTTTTGATTTTCATATACAAACTCTAGTTGCTGACTTCCTACAACTCGTACTACCCGAGCGAGTGCTCCTGAAGTATTCCCAATAAATTGCTCACCTATTATTACATTATTTACAAATGAATCTGTCTGTGAAGAAACTGTTATTGATGGAACTTCTGGATCTGATAAATCATTTGATTCAAAGATACCTAAAACTCTAAAAACATCTGAAACATTTAGTGAGATTTCTTCATCTTGTACTCTTGTACCATAAACTGTATTGTATGATAAACCATCATTAAATGTTGTAGATCCAATACCTGAGCCTTGGTATTTTGAATTACTTACAATTATAGAACTACATCTAATTAAAGATTTTTCTTTAGATGAAAGACTGCTTCTTTTTACTGTTGCAGTTAAAGTTGCATAACCAGTTTTAGATAATCCAGAAATAGTCATTTCATTTAAATCATTATTAAATGTAACTTGAGAATCTCTTATTAATTCTCTTTCTCCAGTCCTCCAAATTAAGACATAATTATTTTCAGTAAAAGGTTCAAAGAAAATATTGGTATCTCCTAAATCACTTAAATAAAATGTAAAAGTAGTTCCTGTAATATTTTTTGTTAATTGTTTTCTTATAATATAGTTAGCATCTAAAAGATTTATTGAAGATACATATTTATCTTGCAGTTTTATTCTGTATCCAAAATTTCCGTTCTTTTCTAAAGAATTTGTAACAACATCAAAATCTATAACATTTTGATCAGTACTTGGAAGACCACCTTCACAAACTCCTAAAATTGGAGTAACACTTTCTAAGTTTAATTCATTTGCATTTACTGAAACAACTCTATTATAAGTTGATGTACTAAAACCAGGAATAGAATACCTTACAATATCTCCAATTTTTACTAGTGAATTAAAATCAGATATACTAGGAGAGGTTACAGTTCCACCAGAAGAAACTGTAAATTGGCTAGAACTTGAAAATAAATTTTTCTTTCTATCTAAAACTAAATCTGAAGCAAATGTTGTAACTCCGACACTGTTATATACTGCTTTTATATCAGTAATGTCATAATCTCTTATAGATGAAATATTTCTACCAACACTTATTCCATTTATTATTAGTGGCTCATTTATTTGGAATTGTCCCCTAGTATCATAAACAATCAGAGATGTTCCATTAGAAACTGAATCTTTCAAAAACCCAACAGATCCACTGTATTGGCCCTTTACGTGAGCATCTGCAGGAGCAGTTAATCCATATCCAATTGTTAAGTTTGTGTATGTTTGAACATCAAAAAGTCTTAACTCATATTGCGTAGTGGAAACGCCAGATATAACTTTTTGATTAAAATCATATACTCTAGCTAATCCTATAGTTGTTGCAGACCCAATTTGTCTATCAGCAAGTCTTCTATCTAAAAGACTTACTGTATATGTTGTAGAAAAACCAATTTTCGGTGATCCAAAAACGTTATCAACTTTAGTAATAGAACCAAGTTCTACGGGCAAACTTATATTATTTTTAGATTTTGTAGTTCTTGGTTTAGGAACATCTATTGAAGATGTTGATAATTTATCTATTTCAAAACCTCTTATATATGCCTTTCCTGGAGATACCTGCAAAACAAAAATATCGTCAGATGGAGTATTTCCATTTTGGGTCAATTGATTTTCAAAGTATAATCCTCTATTTGAAATTCTATCGTTTAAAGATTCCCTTACATCAATTGCAAAAGGCTTTACATAGTAATCTCCAGATTCATCATAAGTTCTTCTTGCTAGTTCATTTTTAAAAATACTATAATCTGTTTTATTACCAATAAATTTTTTTAAAGTTCCATTTTCAACTCTTAACAATTCTACAAAGTTTTCATCATTAACATCTGAAATTAATTTTTTATGTAAAGATGTTGATATTTTAAATCTATCTGCTCCTGGTGCCGACTCATTTGAAAAACCTAAAGCATTATCATATAAATCTTGATTTTCTTGAGATGCTGATATAATTTCTTCTGAAATTAATAATCCAATCTTATAACTTGGAGTATTTGAATATTGATCAAGAATTAATACAGAACTATCAACTTTAACGAAATACCCCCTTATAAAGTATATACCTTCATTAATTGAAGCAGAAGATCCAACTTCAGTTGAATTTGTATCAATACATTGTGCAAAAGAACTATTTGCTGGAATATTTTCTAATGAATAATTGATATCTGATAAGGTTATTAGATTTTCACCATCTTGAAATGTTCTTATTGTTCCATTATTACCAGAATTTTTATATTTAATATAAAGAGTGTCGTATCCCTGCTCAGATTCTGAATCTGTTAATCTATTAACAACTGTTGCAACTACACCAGAAGTTTCTCCTCTGATTTCAATTTTATTATCAGATAAAATTTTTGTATATTCTTTTACTGGTATATTCAAAAAATAAGGATTTATTTTTACTGATGTGTAGTTTTCATCATAAAAAGTTCCTCCAGGTATAACTACAGATCCATCTTTAAAGAAGTGTTGCCCAAATCTTTCTATTTGGTTTTGTAGTATTGATTGTAAAGTTGTAAGCTCTCTTGCCTGAATTGGGAACCCAGGCTTAAAAAGAACTTTCTTGTAATTATTATTCTCACTAAAATCATCAAAATATGGAGATATGTTTAGATTAGTTTTTTGGGACATTTCTTTAGAATTCTACTACAATTTTTACTTCTTCTTTTTGTGAGGATGACCTTGTAATTGGTGCCCTATTATCAACGTAAATTATTTCACCAAAATATTTTTGAATTTCAGGATTTGATATACCAGATGAAAATGTTTGACCTAAATTAATAATTCTTCCACCAATTTGAATAGTATTTCCAGAAAAACTAGTATCAACAATAAGAGATTGTCCTTCAACTGTAGAACAATTTATGATAGATGCAGACCCCACAAAATTAAAAAGTCTATTACCATAAGCACTTAATGTTGTAAGTCCAACTGGTTGGTAATATTTTAATATTCCAGTATTTTGATCCCATGATGCAACGTATCCAACTGCAGTTGATCCGACACCGACACTTTGAGTTATTAAAGCATTATTTGGATAAAATGTATCAGAGGTATTACCAGCACCGACTGGTTTTAATTTTAATGCTCCAAGATTAGTTGCTGTAGAAGTATTTATCGGTTGTTCTTCGCTTCCATATAATGTTGGGTTTTTTATTATTCCCACACGAGAAAAATTGTTCCCAATAATATAGTCAGATTCTGATTCATATTTTGAATAAACCATAACTCTATAAGATCCAAGTTCCCTATAGATGTCAAATCCATGACCACCTTTAGGGGGAATTATGACTTCAAACTGTCCTCCCGATCCAGAAGTTATTGTTGGTGTTTCTTCCAATCCTGGACCAAAATTAATAAAAGCTCTAGTATATCCAGTTCCTCCATTAGTAATTTGAATTGTGTCAATTTCTCCTCCACTAATTGTAACAGAGGCAAATCCACCAAAACCGTCTCCAAGTATTGGAATATTTGATACAGTTCCAGTAAATACTCCTCCAGATATTGTATATCCAGAACCCCTATTTTTTACTATTGCAGTTTCAATTTTTCCAGAAACCGCAGAATTTTTTATATTTTCAGTAATTGGATCTCCCCAGTATCTTGGTACTGGTATATAATTTTCAGTAGAAAACTTAATAATATCTGATGGTGAAATGGTATAAAGATATTTCCATAAGTAACCATCAGAACCGTCTCCTGCCTGTTGAGGATTTACATCAACAAAATTTGGTTCGCTTATGGATTTTTGACCTTCTGGGTATTCTGGATTTGCCCCATTATTAATGCAAATATAAACTTTATACTCAGAATTTACAACATAGTATCTAGAATCATACAAAGTTTTTGAATTAGTTTGAGGTGCAGAATTATTAATATCATAATTATTTCTATACATATCATAAGTTACACCTGACTGCCAGTTATACCTAGGAATAATTTTAGACACGTCATTGAAATAAACTCTTTTAAGAAAAAGCATACTATCAAAGTATAAATTTTCTTGTTGAAAAGAGTCTTTTGGTTCTGGTGGATCAGAGCTCCAAGTTGAAGACCCATAATTTTCAATATTTGTATTTGATGGGTTTGGGTGAGCTAAAAATGTGTAATAATAATTAGTAGTAGTTCCAATACCAGTGAAACTTTGAACAAAAGTCTCTGCATTTAATATTCTAAATTGATCAGTAATTATAGCGGGCATAATGTTTTTTGACTATTTATACATTAATAGGATAATCTTAGTGGAAGTAATCTAGAAATATTTGCAGAAGTTTCTATCCCAAGTAATCCATTTTGATTATAAAATTCAAATTCTTTAGCATTTAAACCTCTAGATCCATCAATTGCCCCCCAAGTGTATGATCCATAACTTAAAAGATTAGATGGTAAGTTTGATGTAGTTATTCCATCTACTGATGAAACATTTGAATAAATACGAAGAGTTGAAGAACCAACAGAAACTATATGATTTGCATAATAAACATTATCAATAAAACTATTTCCAATAGAAACAATTTCACTTAAATTATTCTTAATAGATGTAACCCCACTTCCAATTATAGTATTTTCCACTACAAAATAATCTCCTGTAGATAAACCAGAAATAGAAACATCATTGACTATGTTTGGATTTGGTATAATATCAAAAATTAATACTGGACTTGTTGTTCCTATTCCTATAGCACTTGTCCCTATTCCAACAATTAATCCATAATCTCCATTATATGATACACTTTCAATAGTCTCAGTTACTGCAGTAGTTCCTAATCCAACAATTCTTATATCATTTAATGTTTGTCCCAAATCATCAATATTTTTAAAAATTGGATAAACATTTTTTACATATAATCTTGTATCTGTAGATGCAATTGATGTAATTATATTTGTACTTGGATATATTCCTGGCTCTAGATAATCTCTCTCCTTTGATACAATATTACCATCAATTATTAAATCTGTAGTTTGCTTAGACCAAACTACTGGACGTAAAAATGTACCGTCAGTAACAATTCCAATACCACCATATGTTTGAGTTTCTAAAGTGTCAGATGCAATTAGTTCATAAATTGTTCTTTCTTCTTGGCTAGGAACATTATCTTGTTTTTGTAGTCTTAATCTATCTCCTGGTTTGATGGTTTCGGCAACATCAACTTCAATATAATCATCAGAAGATCCAACATAGAGATATATTTTCAATTTACTTCCGCTCTTTGGAGCTTCTCTAAATGACAATCTAGTTCCACCATTAAAGATATAATCTATATTTGGTTTTTGTAAAACATCATTTAAAAATATTAAAAGATTATTTGCAAGAGCTATACCAGAATCCGCTTGAGCAACAACACTATAATATTCTTTAGTTACTATAGTTCTTGTTAGTAAGAAAGACTTTCTAAATCCATTAAATAAATTGCTAAAATCATCAAGTTCTAGAAGTTGCCCAAAAGTCCATCCAGAAAATTTATTTTGGTATCTATTTTTAACAGTTATATTGAATGCTGAAGTTCCTATTCCTACTTGATACGGAATTCCAGTTAATGATAAATTATCTCCAATAGAATAACCATATCCCCTATTTTCAATCTCAAAAGATATTACACTTCCACCTGTTCCAACATTAACATTCATAGATGCATTTTTACCAGATCCACCACTGAGAGGTAAATTTTTATAAGGAGTAGGTTCATCTATGAAAAGTAAAGGAGGATTTGATGATGTATAACCACTTCCGGGATTTGAAATTGTAAATGATGTTACTATTCCGTTATTGACAGAAGATAAAACAGAAGCTCCAAAACCAACTCCTAGAGTATCTGCAATAGAAACTCTAGGATTTATTGTATATCCAGATCCACCAGTTGAAATGCCAATTGATTGTATAGTTCCTGCTATAGAAACAACTGCATAAGCATATGCTCTTTGCTGTACTTGATACCCACTTCCAATTCCAACTGAAAACTCATTAATTATTCCACCTTTTGGTAAATCTCTATCTATTTCTGAACCAGTAAATGAGATTGTTTGGCCAGTACCAACAATTTCATAATCGGATTCCAAAATTGATCCAACATCCCCATAAAATGGTCTCTGGAATATGTTATTAACTAAAATAAATCCAAAACTTGTTTGAATACCTGATATTGTTTGACCATTATTTTTCAAATCAAAATCAGATGTGGAGCTATCAAAATTCTCTGATATGTCATCTATTATATAATTTGTATCATAATTTAGTTTATAAAATACTCTTCCGTGAAATGATGATTTTGATGTAAGTGACCCAATCCCAGAAGGACCATATGGAGGATCTGAAAAGTATAAAATACCATCTTTAATTCTATAATCTCCAGATAGTACAGTTACAGATGCTCCCACTGTATGACCAGAAGAAACTGATCCCATACACCCTCTATCAACATTTAAGACATTAGTAGATCCAACACCTACTAAATTTACTTTTATTATTTCATTGTTAATTTTTATTAAAGAATTACCTTCTATTTTTGATATATCATTGAGATAAATTGTAGTAGAGGATATTCCAACAGAAGAAGCAAGAGAAACGATAATATCTTTTCTGGATAATGGACTCTGTAAAATATTATCTATAGATATAACTGCTCTACTAGTTGCTAAATCAGTCTCTACAGATAGTGAATGAGTAGAACCAATACCAGTTATAGAAGTGAATGATACTGCGCTTCCTGCAATTGCTTCGGTTCTTCCTATTGCTAATTTTATTTGATCTTTTGTTACTCTTATAGCATATACAGTGTTTGGTAAGATACTAGTTAAACCAATACCAGATACATAAGTACTTGCAATTCCTATTGGATATCCAGTATTTTCAGAATACGTTAATATTTCTCCAGTATTAAATTCATGATCATTTATTGATATTATAGAAGTTGATGTGTTTATTCCAGATGGATCAAATTCTTTATAAAAAATTCTATTTGTAGAAGAATATAGTACAAAAGTACTTAAACCGATTAGTCCTCCACCCAAACTAGTAACTATTCCAGTAAATTGAGAACTAATATCATCCAATAATAAAACTTTATTAGTTCTTGATTCATTATAATCTGTAATAAGTTTTGAATCAAATTTTATAATTTTAGATAATGAGGAATCTTCAGTATCTTCTGATACTAAATCATAATAAAATCTGTCATAAACAGATGCTTCTCCAAGCAATTCAATAGTTAAATCAATTATAGAATCTTCTTTTTTGATTATTGCTGTATTTCCAATTCCATTTATAATCTCATAATTTGAAAAATTCTTGAATCCAGAAACATGAGTTAAGCTATTCACTGGTTCTTTCCAAGTTTCATAATCAACTTCACCCCTAACTGAATATGAGAATCTTTGATAATAGTCATTATCGTGAATTCTTTGATCGGATAAGTTTAATTTTCCTTTATCCGAAATCCAGTTTTGTGGTTTTAAAAATAAAGGACTAACTAAGAAGTTTAAATCAAATTCATATTTTTCATCAACCTCTGACTTATAGTTTCCTATGGATCCAATTATTTTTTTATCACTATCAAATTCTCCATTTACATTTCTAAGTTTTAAAATTCCAAAATTTGGATCCCATCCATTTTTTGCAACATATCCATAAGCAGAACCATCAATTTGACTTACTAACTCTCCTTCAACAAATTCAACTTCCTTAAATGTTGGAGTAAATTGTGCCAAGTTGCTTTTTTTAATAACCCTTCCATAAGTATATGCACTATCAAAAGTTCCACCAGTTAAACCTAAACCAGAAATTGAGTATGAAATACTTTCCGTTCCAGATGTAGTATTAATTTCTGTAACTGTAAAATACTGATATCCATAATCACTGGAGTTATACCCATTTGCACTATCAGTAATTTTTACGTTTTCTACATATATTTCATCACCAATAGTAAATGGAAATGGATCAAATCCAAGAAGTGGAGCTCTTAAAGAAAGAGTATTTACTTCAAATGCGGAAGTTGCACCAATTACATTGACACCATTTGTGTTTATTGTTGGAATAAATCTAACATCTTTTGGTATACCACTATCATTTACTAAAATATCAACACTTGAAACCGAACTTCCCTCAATATTAGTTTTTGTAATTATTGAAGAATTTCCTATAGCAATTGTATTTGGAGCAGAAATGTAATCTTTTCCTCCACTATCCACACCAATAGAATTTAATGTGTAGTAATTTTTTAATTTTAAAATAGTATAAGCATCAGCTTTGGGTATTAATGTTTTGTCATTTGGTATTTCTAAACCCTGAGATATAATATCAAAATCAATTATTTTTCCAATTTCATCTGATTCTACAGAAACATCAGCAAAAGAACCAGTTGTAGAACCAACTGACAATATTGGTGGAAGGTTCTTCAAGGATTTTCCTGGATTTAAAACTTTTATTGAAAATATTCCTCCAGATTCATTAACTGATGCGGTAGAGTAAAACGCACTACTAAATCCAAGAGCATCATAATATAACCTTTCTGGATTACTTTCCAAATTTAATGTAATAGTGGTACTTCCTATTCCAGATACTTTATGAATATTGTTATATTTTGACTCTAATACTTTTATTTTGGAATAATTGGAAACTTCTTCATTTACTGATGATGGATAAGTATTTAAATAATTTAAATCTTTACCTTCTACTCGGTAATAAAAAGTATTCAGTAAAGAGCTTCCAACAGAAATTAAAATTTTTGTATTTAAATCTTCATCACCATTAACTCCTTGTTTTTTAATTAAAGAAGTATCATATCTTGCTTTAAACTCTGGATCTCTATAGAAGACAATATCATATCCAGACATGCTAGAATCTGATGTTGCAATAGAAACTGTATTTCCAGTATAAAAGTTTAACTTTGGATTAACTTTTGATAATGTGTGATTTCCTGATCCAAAAGAAGTGATACCAATATATTCATTTGGATATTTTGTTGAATCATATTTATTAGTTGCAAGCCTAATAGTATTGTCTGAAATTTTTATAGCATAGTATATTTGATTGTTAGTTAAAGGAGAAATAGGATCGTTTGCTGAATATAAAAGCAAATCTCCAGTCTCATAATCGTGATTACTAATCAATATTGTAGATAGTGTTGAACCAACACCAACTGATGTGGATGCAAATGAGACAGGATTAACAACTAATTTCTTAATATTTTCATCAAATAAGAAATTAAAGCTTTGAGTATAACTTGGATTTACATTTAGTCTAATTTTTTCATTTTGTTGTATGTTGTGCTCTTCATCTAATGTAATAACTGAGTCTATTCTTTTTGCAGTTCCAGTTATTTGATTTTTTATTGTTTCAAACTTGTGAGAATTACCACTAGCACTTACAAAATATACATAAGAAGTTGTATATCCAACCTTTTCTGTAGATACTCCAATATAATCTCTATTTAATTTTACGCAATATAATTGATCAATATTAGCAAGTGAAAAAGATGGAGTTAGTGATGAATTTCTAGACGCTAGTATAGTGCCACCAATAGAAACTAAAGATAATTCGTCTCCACTATTAAAACTATGTCCAGGAAGATATATTGCCCTTGGTGGAATTGATTTTACTATATTTGTACTTCCTGAAGTGCCAACAACGACACTTGTGTAGGTACTTCCAATACCGACAGATGAAGATGAATCAAAATAATAATACTTATTAACATTTAAATTGAAGTTATTTAACTTTTTATCAATATTAAATGTAAATTCTTTTGATAATTTTTCTACAAATTTTCCCTGAGTGTGTGCAGAACCAGTCGAATTGTCATAGGATCTAATAACAATATATCTATTATTATAGTTATCAATATTAGTAATTAACATCTTCTCATTACCAACTTTAATTAAATCATCAACATAAAAATTTCCAGTAGATGTTGGTTCTGATAAAGATATAAAAGTACTATATCCAGTTACTGTAGTGCTTGCAACTGCTACACTTAATGTAGAAGAAAAAGTATTAACTCCAATAACTCTTTTCCCCTCTATATTTTTGTATGTTGAAGATGTTATTCCGGATATAAAAACAATATCATTGTCAGAAAAACCGTGCGGAGAAGTACTGAATGCGGTAACTTTATTATCGGCTAAGGAAAATACTAAATTATTAACTTCAATACTTGTTGTAGCTATTGAAATTATATTTTTTCCAATAATTTCATCAATATAACAATCAATTGTTTCATTAGAATCAAATATAACTTTATCATTAATATTATAGGAATTTCCAGGAAAATTTACGAAAACTGTTGATATGCCAGATTTTTTAGTATTTTTTACTTTTAATTTTACATTAGAATTTAATGGATCTGATAGAAAATCATAGCTTCTATTTTCCTCCCCTAGTCCCAATGGTGTTATATTTCTTACATATTCTCCAGTATTTAAATATACATCCGATTGTGATCTAATTAGGTCATAATTGAATGGATCTGTCTCATTATTATGCTCAAATGTAATATAAGGAAACTGTGGGTTTTTAAATGAATCTAAAGTTGAAAAATAAGCATAAGACCCATTAGGAAAATCCTCATTAACGACAAATCTACCATTATACTCATCAAGATCGCCATTTCCGGTATATACATAATCTTCAATGAAATATCCAGATGGATAATTTGGTCTTAATGTGCTATCAGATAAAGGATTTAGTTCATAACTTGATTCAATTCTTTTAAGTCCCCCAGTTCCAGACGTATCTGGGATACTTTTTACATTTCCATATGGTCCATATATTGGATTTCCATCATATGCCCATCCAATAATTGGAGAGTGCGTATCTAATTCTTCAAGCTCTTCAAATGTGTTTGGATCTAAATTATCATTTAATAATTTTCTAATTTCTTTTGGTGCATAAAACGAACATATTTTATTTTCTTTTTCCCTAGTTTCTGATTTTATCTGTAGTGTATCTTTATATTCCTCAAGGTTTAGTGTAGATTTATACCTTTCTACTGTATTAATTTTCCATTCTTGTAAATCTGCTCCAAATTTTGCACCATTTCCACTAGGAATAACACTTATATAAGTTTCTTTAGTATATCCAGTTCCTCCATTAATTATTTCAACTGAAACAATTTCTCCATCTAAAACACTTGCTCGTAATTTTGCATATTTTCCTGGACCAGAAACAATTAACTCAGGGGGAGATGTATAATTTTCCCCAGAATTTACAATATAAACGCTATCAATTACTCCATTTTCATTAATAACTGGTTTTACTGCCCCATTTCTTCCAGTTTTTAAAGTAATTGTTGGGTTTCTTAAATAATCTATAACATCAGATGATCCATATCCTGCCCCACCATCCTTTAAGAAAATATTTTCAATATTTCCTTTAACTTTCACATAAGCACTTGCATCATAATAGTCTGGTTTTTGTGTGCTTCCAATTCCTACAGATCCAACTATATTTACTGTTATTGGTGGATATCTAAATTCATGAGTCCCAACTCCTATTGATTCTAAATTTTCATATATTTTATTATTATAATTAGTGCTTGATACACTTGAGGATGTTCCAGCATTACTTAGTTTAAATCTATTTTCATCAAGAACTGTTACTTTATAATAATTTGATGTAGATAGTCCAGATATTTCTGTTCCTTCACAGAAATATGCTAAAACTTCACCATCTTTAAAACTATGATTTTTTGCAAAAATATAATTATCATAAGTATTGATACCAACAAAAGTTTTAAATAAATCTTCTCTATTTTGTGGAGGATAATTTTTAGAATCTATAATAACTCTTCTGTTTGAATATTTTTCTCCTGAATTTTTTAATACAATTCTATCAATTATTTTTCTTACTTTTTTTGAAGTAATTGTATGTGATCTATTACCAAAAGATAAAAAATCAATTAAGTTTGTTTTTTGAAGTGCTCTTTCTTTTGTTGTTGCGAGAGAAAACTTAAAATTATCAATCTTTGCTATAAAATAAGTTCCACCATTTGATAATCTTGAAGTTGAATATCCAACATTAGTACTTCCAATTCCAATTGATAAACCACTAGTAGTATAGACTACTTCCTCCCCATCTAAAAATTTATGGTCTGTATTTAGATTTACTACATTTTCTGAAAGGCTTACAAATCTATCAGAAAAAGAAATATTATGTATAAATGCTTTTGTTTTTGCTTCAGCTTCTGAATTTACGCCATTTCCTCCAATTACATTAATTGAGGGTGTTTCGGTATAATCAAATCCAGGAGAAGATAAAACAATTTCGGAGATTGCTCCCTCTACACAAGCATATGCTTGTGCAGAAGACCCTATAGTATCTTCAATTAAAACTTCAGGAGGATTTATTACATCATATCCATTGCCTCCATCAAGAACATTAATACGGTTTAATTGTCCATAATAGATAGAATTCAAAGATATTGGAGAATATAACTCAACACCATTGAGTGTTACCCCAATTGGACCACGTATTTCTAGTTCATTTGATTTATTTTTTGGAACTTTCCTTATTCTTTTAAAGTTATTTTGATTTTTTAAACTTTTTTGTGATAGACTTGCTGGGGTAATTCTATATGTTCCTGTACCAATGCCACTAATCGGTATTATTAAATTGCTATGAACATTTTCTCTACTAATACAAAGAGATAAATTATTATTATCAACTTTTTTCACATAATAAAATCCAGTAGATAAACCAACTATTTCACCACTAGTAGATTCTGGAATATAATATATTTTATCACCATTTATAAAATTGTGATCATTTAGTGAAATTATACTTGGAGAAATATTATTTTGTGTAAATGTTTTCGATCTATTGGTTGTTTCTAAATCTGAATATGAGGGAAACCCAGAAAATGCAATGTAAGTGTTCTTATCCTGATCCAAAAATGAATTTTGAATATCCGACATTAAACCTTTTAAATTTAAATCATTAGAAACATATTTTAATCTTTTTTTAACAATGTAATTAGCTCCAAGTTCTAATGCCCCAGAGTTTATTTGAAATTGGATTTTACTTACAACTTGAGAAACTGTAGCATTATTAACTGCAACTCCTCCATTAGATAAATCAATAATATCAACTTTATCACCAACATAAAGAAAATGATAATCTTTTGTTATTATTGTGTTTGTTGCTGGATCTACTGATAAAACAGAATTTTTTGATGCATTATTATAAAACCAATTATTATTCTTTTTATCATCTAAACTTGTTTTTTCTCCTAGACTTTTTAAATACAATTCATCATTTGGAGTAAAATATTTCGTATTTTCTTTATTAATTACATCTGAAATGGACCCAACAATCCTCATAATACATATTTGGTCTTCTTGATTATTTTCATAACCATAGATAAATTGATTACCAATAATTTTGGTATTTTCTTGAAGTGTATTATCTAAACCAGAACAATCAAAAAATTGATTATATGATTTTGATTGATATGTTACTTCATTATATTCTCCCAAAGAGTCAAGATAATAAAAAGATCCAGAATCAGAAAAACCAATAGTAGAATCTACAGTAACTACTGATGTGGTAGTTCCTGTGCCGATTACTTCAGTTTTGTTATTAATAATGAAATTACCAACTAATGTATCTCTAGAGATTAAAATCTTATAATATTTTTTATTTCCCAAAAATATTTCTTCTACATTTGAAATTGCTCCACTTGCCAAGGGGTTTGATAATGAATCACTTACAATTGTTGATTTTGTCAAATTTAATGGATTTCCTTCAATTGCATCAACAATCATTTCATATGCTACTAACCATTCAGCATCTGAAGGTGTTATTGTATTGTCAAATGGTTTTATTATTTCTACATTTTTTCCAAAAAGAACACTGAATAATATCTTTAATGCAGTATCTGTCCCTTTTGATGAATAAAAGTCTCTTGCCCTTGTTAAAATATTTTCTATTGATAAATTTTGTTGAAAGTTTCTATTTTCAAATCCTGGTATGAATTGATACTTATACTTTTTATAAAATTCTGCAAGAAATACAAAGCTTAAATTTTCAACAGAGTCCCCTAATAAATGATCTTCAGAATTTGTGGAAATAAATGATAAAAATTCTGGATTATACTCGCTTTCTATTTGATCAATACCACTAAATCCTCTAATGCATCCATTAAAAGTATTTGCTGTTTTTTCTGTGTATGTAATTATTTCATTGCCAATTTTAATAAGTCCGTACTTATCAGGAAAACCAGCAGTTGTATTTACATTAATTATATCATCAAATATACTAACATTTTCAGTTAAAAATATTGGAAATAATGAAAGATTAACATTAGAGTAAGTAGAAATATTTTTATATTTTGGTAAATCCTCAGATAAAGAAGTGGATCCAAATTGATGTTGTTCGGAAATAAAATACTGACGAAGAAATTCTTTAAACAGAGGATTTTCTTCCTCAATAAAATTTGGTATTTGACTACTTAAAACATCTAAAATTTTAACCTTTCTTTCAATCATTTTTATCTTGTGTATTTTTTATTGTTTGTAAAACTTGATGGTGGAACATAACTTAGACCAGAACGATTTGATCCAGATGATAATGTATCTTTAATTAATGATAATTTGCTAACATCTGTATTATCTAGTACAATATAAATATTTTCTCTTGAAAGAATATCATTTGAATCTGGAATTGCTTCTATTTCTATTTTATTTTCCAATGATGTTGATGTAATTACTATTGGGTATAATATAATTTCACCTTTTTCATAATTTACTGTTCCTGCATTATTATTAATAAATTTTGGAACATTATTTTCTATGATAAAATATTTAATTACTCCAGTTTTACTGTCATTACTTAATGGAGTATCGGTCAAATATACATCCCCATCAACACCATCAATTTTAAATGCTGAAGATTTCACATTAAACCCTTCAAGATCTGAATGGAATTTATTTGCATAACAAATTTCGTAATTTGCTAATACATTATATGCTGGAGTTAAATTTCTTCTCATTTTTATAGTAGTTATATTGGAAGTTATTCCAGTATCCACCTTATCAATGAGTGAAATAAATTTACTATATTTAAATCTTCCCCCAAAAGAATTTATATCAGATGTTTTTGAGTAATTTTCAATTGTTTTTAGTATTCTAGAGTACAATCCATCTTCACTAGAAATTAATGAAGGATTATATGATACTGTAGTATCATATTCTACATACAAATACTTAAGATCTAATAATTCTTGCTTAATGCCAGCAACAGTATATTTTTTTAAATTTTCCTTTATTTGATTTTTTGAAACTTCGGACAAAAATTCTCCATTTTTTGGTTTTATTGTAATAAAAACTTTTCCATATTGTGGTGGATCCAATTCTTCTCCACCATAAGCACTTACCGACTCTACATTTGAATATAAAAAAGGTATTAGGCTAATGTAATCTTCTGATGTAACTGCTCTATACTGTGATGAATATACCCTTGGGGCAAGATATTTGATATTATCAATGGATTCAATATTATCACCATTTTCCGCTGCTTGTATGGTTGTAATAAGAGATATTCCAGATGTTATTTGTACTTCACCACCTGCTTGTTGATAAGTTAGATTTCCAGAAAAAGTAAAATTTGATGCATTATTTCCATCTATACCGTTAGTTACAATATAAGTAGCATCTATTGTGCTTCCATTTTCTGGTTTTTTTCCTAAAACATTATCACCAAAGAGTAATTGATATTTTTCATCTTCAATCTCTTGAATTAGATAAAGTCTTGAGCTTGAATCTACTTCAAAAATATTTGCATATGGTTCATAAGTTTCTACTGCGGTGGATCTAACAGAAACACGAATTGTTGTCGTATCTATTCCCAAATTAGGCAAAATATACTTTGCATCAATTTGAGAATCATCAACTATAAATGATTTTTTTAATAAAGTACCTTCATAAATCTCAATATTTTCAAATGTTGCAATTCCGTTACTGTTTGGTGTTACTGTTATATCATCTGGAATTGAAAAAATATAATTTCCTCCTTGTATTGCTCCAGTAGCAACCACTCCAGCACTTAATTTCACGCTTTTTGCTTGAATACCACTAACATTAACAGAAAAAGTAACTACTGCCCTTGCTGCTCTCTTCGATCTTGGTACATAACCTATATTTCTTGCTAATGATATAATGTTTTCTCTTAAAGTGGCACTATCAATGAATGATTCATTGACTGCCATATTAGTATTATATGCAGTAATGTAAGAATTATATGCAAGAGTATCAATTAATATTGAAAAATTAGATCCCTCAAAGTCAAAATCAGTAAAATTTGAGTTTGCTCTCAAATAGTCTTTTATCTGAGTTCTTAAATCATTAAAATCTAAGTTTGTAAATTGGTTAAAAGACATTACACTTTACTTGGTTGTAAAATAAATTCTATATTTTGGTTTGGAATCGGTAATCCAACAATATTATATGATATTTTAACTTCGAGTTCATTACTATCTTCAATTATTTGAACTATAACACTATTTAAACTTATTCTTGGTTCAAAATTATTTAATAGCGTGGTAATTTCTTCTTCTAGTGATGATTCAACTCCTGATGATTGAAGTTCAAATAAAGAGTTAATAACCCCCGATCCAAGAATTGGATTAAAAAACCTTTCACCAATATTTGTTTTTACTAAATTAATTACAGACTTTTTAATTGCATCTTCATTTCTAAGAATGGTGATATCATTAGTTACTGGATGTCTAGTAAAAGACAAACTTATATCTTTAAAACTCCTTGAGATTTTAACTGACATTCAGAAATACACTTTTAATATATCTATAATACTTTTTATTATGAAATTCCTCTTTCTTTTTTTGTTTCCCAGAAATAAGACTCTTGATCTCCTAGTCCCATCAAATCGTAACCATTTTCAACTTGATAGTATTCTGTAGATACTTTAAAATCAGGAGTTTTTGGTTCTGGTGGTGTCAAACTATTATCATATACACGCATTCTATTATTTGGATATAGTGCATATTGTCCATTAACAAGTTCAATTAGATTGTGTGATTTATGTTCTGATGGATTTTCACTTGTTGCATAATCAATAACATCTGGATCTTGATGATAGTTATCTATTGTGCAAATATAAGTACCACGAATTGATCCATAATCTCTAGTATAAACTTCATAATTCATAGAACCTATGAATTGCTTTTGCACAGTAACAACACCATAATCCATACAATTCCAAAATTGGAGATTATGAAGTGTCATATCTGGATCTGGTTTTTTTGGTTCTGATAAAAATGCACTAATAGGTAATTTATCATATAATGCTGCATATTCTGGTAAATATGTTTCAAAATAAAATGCTCTTCCTGGTATAGACTTTACCGAAACCCATATTCCTTTTTCGTATTCTCCATGACCACTTTGGTGATCTGTAAGATATTCTTTCCTTACCCATACCTCTTGAGAGGGTAGATTGGATATTAAACAGGACATAAAGATACCTAAGATACAAAAAAAGATGCTAAATGCATCTTTTAATATTTATTTACCTTGTCCTCTATATTTTTTTCTAGCAGCATTTCTACTAGTTGCAGAATACTTTGTATTTTTTCCACTTCCTTGAATTGTTGTTTTTGGTTTGCTTTCAACTTTTACATCTTTTTTGTTTAGTGCCATTTTAAATTTCTCCTAGTTTTTTCTTTTAAAGCGGTTTTTTGCGCGAAAATTATAAGGTCTAGAATAAGGTCTAGAATAAGGTCTAAAGACCTCTCAATCTCTCTATCTAAAATAAGAGTAGATA
>Ga0208162_1000423_pt1 | contig 24704 bp, 14 predicted proteins | sample CB_VirMetaG_4_FD_184539 | JGI IMG/M metagenome (GOLD analysis project Ga0208162, IMG submission 184539) | Freshwater to marine saline gradient viral communities from Chesapeake Bay - CB_1508_1M Viral MetaG (SPAdes) (version 4) | ecosystem: Environmental > Aquatic > Marine > Coastal | place: USA... | reverse complement strand
ACAGAAAGACTTCGTATAGCTTCAAATGGACAAATTTTATTCTCAGGTACGTCCGGTGATAATCAATTTACTTCTAGAAGGACTAATGTAGCAGGTTCTGATGGCGATTATTTCTTCCAATTAAATGCACAGAATAGAACTCCTACAACAGTAGGGGGCCTTGGATTTCATCAAGATGGCGCAGAAGATTCTTCTCGTTTTGTAGTATTTACTCGAAATACTGGCGGTTCTAATACAGAAAGTCTTCGTGTAACTGCTGATAAACAAATTCATTTTGGAAATAGTGGGTTTGGAACTACTTCAGTTGGTGGACAAGAAATAACAGGACAAAATTATAGTGCTACTCTGAAAGTCTATGATACCCGATCAAATATGTGGGGTATGCAGATCAGAAGAGATACCAACACAGGACCAAATGGTATCTTTATAAGAGCAGGTAATACAAGTTCCAATTATTCTCTCTATGTTTGTGGGACAAATGAGTCTACAACACATCTTGTCTGTCAGGGAGATGGTAATGTCGGCATCGGCACCAATAATCCATCTAATAAATTAAACGTTACTACTTCGCAAAATGCATCAATAATTGCAAGATTTAATGATTCAACCAGTGCTACTGATAGTACAGCATTTATTGCAATACAAACAGGATATGTCAATACTCAAGATAATGAAGGAGTTGTAAGAATTGGAGCTAGAAGGAATGGAAATGGAAATACACCCCATTTAATATTTTATACTGCAAATAATGCTTCTAGTTCCAGTGAAAGAATGGTAATTACTGGAGGGACAGGTAATGTCGGCATCGGCACTGATAATCCAATAAATGCAAAATTACATATATCTGGTGGAGCATCATATGGTGCTGTTTTAAGACTTACTAATACTGGAACTAGTGGTGGTGATTTCTTCTTTCTTTCTTCTGATAATACTTGGACTGCTGGTTCAGATAAACTTTTAATAGGTTCAGGTTCTCCTTCATCTGCTAATACAAAAATCATATTAACTTCTTCTGGCAATGTCGGTATTGGATTGAATACTCCAGGTGCTACACTTCATGTTAGAGATAGTGATAACACTACGCAAGGTGCCGCTCAAATAAAAATTAGTAAAGGTGTTGGTGGTGGTGCCGCTCCATCTAGTGTTTCCAGACAAAACTGTTACATTCATTTAGGTGGAAGTGAGTGGGGTGCTGGTGCTAATGGAAACTATTTAATAGGTTTTGGATACACTAATGGTGAGAGTGGAACTGGAATTCCTGCTTATATTGGTTTTAAAGAAGTAACTACTTCTGGTTATACCTATGGCGATTTAATATTTGGAACCAGGGATAATACAACTGGAACCAATAATGCAACAGAGAGACTTCGTATAAGATCTAATGGTGATGTAATTCTTGGACCATATGATGCTCCTGGATCATATACAAATGCTGCAAATAATGTTCCATATCAAATTAAAGTAGCACCATATGGTTGGCAACATCACAGTGAACTTGCTGCTATCAGTATGGGCAACCATAGTGGGGCAACTGGTAATGACGATGGAGAAATTGTATTTAAAACCACACATAATGCTCATTCCAGCACTGCTGGATTGGAAGAAAGACTTCGTATAACTTCAATTGGCAATGTCGGCATCGGCACCACAAATCCATCGGAAAAACTGGATGTAGAGGGAGCTATAAACTGCGACGCAATCTACGGCAAAAGATTTACTGACTCAACAACCGTAGATACAGGAATTTATGTTGGAAATACACCATATTATGCAGCAATTTTTGAAGTTACAGTTTCTGGAAATCCAAATCATTATGGATCTTTTGCTTACAGATGTAGTTCTACTTATATGGTGCATATAGGAACTGGGTGGACTGGATCAGATGTTTCAACAATTATAAACGCAACAAGAATTTCTTATGGTGTGGGTGGTAGTGGCAATAGTTCTGAAGTAACTGCATCATTTGTTCTGTGGAATGGATCTACTGAATACAATAGCGGAGTTGCTAGAAATAGTAGTCATCAACTAAGAATTAAGTTGAGCGGACTCTCTACACCTTCTGGAGCAGTAGTAAATATAAAACAAATACATAGACTATAAACTAAATACTCAAAAGAATACCCAAGCTTTATTATAATCCCTTTGAACGCTGGCAGAGTTATTCTGCTGAGTTCGGATCTTACCACCTGCTTAGTGTACAAATTTTGTTTTTTGGTTTAAAATAGACCTGTATACATCACATAAACGTTTACGTATGGAACCCAAAGATCTCAAAGAAAACTTCTCCTCCCAGCTCGAAAAGCTCGAGAAAGAAATCGGCCAGCTCCGCCAAGCACTCGCCCAACGCCAAGAACTCGCCCTCAAGCTCCAAGGGGCTGTTGAGGCTATGCAACTCCAGCTTGGTGAAGAGCCCGGTCAAAGCGGCGAGGGCGAAGCTGTTGAAGAGGCAGTTGCCGCTCCTACCGAAGTTGTGGACGAAGTCCCTGCAGCCTGAGCCAATTAGCCCATAGCATAAAAGAAGAGCGGGTAGGGATTAGGTTCCCCGCCCGCTTTTTTATTGCTTAATAACAATCTCTGGAGATGCTAACTTAGGACTTAATTTACCTCCTAACACCCAAATTTTATGCACGGTTTTTCCGTCGTCATGGTACAGATCAAATATATCTGCCATGGTATGAGATCTTACAACGTCGGTGTATACTAAGTTGGTTTCTCCTGTGTAAGCCACTCCGTGGCAGTCTGTTGTTAGCCTCGAAAGATCAAGTTGGTCGACCTCAACCATCTCGCCTACAATGTTTACTTTTGCTTTACCCATTAAGAAATACGTTCTGATTTCATTATATCAGAGATCTTAGATATATTGTCAATTGCCATTTGCGTCCAACGCCGATCTTCTTTATCATCACCGGCTAGCTCTAGCATCTGGCCAAGATCAAAGTTAGCCTCAGATGGCGTTGGCCATCCTTCCTTGAGGTAATCTAACATCCACTCTCTTACCTCGGGCTTTAAGTACCTACCACCAAGCATCATCCAGATGCCTTTACTCCAAGTAAAAGCGTCACCATTAGACAATACAACAAGATCCCCAGGGTCTTTTTCCTTGGGGAATTGCGCGTTACCTCTTGGCAGTCGTGTAATTTTCATATCACTCTGTGATTTCTACGCTAGGGACCGGGGTTTCTGCCTCTTCTGCAGGAAACATTTTATCAAGAGCTAGTTCAAGCTGACGAATCATCGTCTGAACAAGAATCTTATTCTTACTGGCTTTTGCGTCTGCGTAAGCATCAATCAGTTCGGCAAGTGCTTCTTTGCTCATTTGCTATAAATCCAAGTGTTGTTTAAAGTTACATAGACCTATAAACTAAAAACCTGGGGTTTACTCTCGATGGCGTCTAATATTAAAGACTTTGAGATCTCAAAAACGTTTAGTAACGTTCTTCTCACAACAGTAACCGGGTCTCCTGATACTGACGGAGTACCCACCCTTTCTATCCCGTCGACTATGACTGGGTATGAGCCCCTTCGCGATCAGGGCCGTTTGCAAGATGGTTTTGGAACAGAGATCCCTCTTGTACTTTCTCGTAACCTCATTGAGGTAGAAGCATCGCCCGACTCTGTGAATTCTGTAATCAGAAGAAGAGACCTTCATGCTTCTAGAGCTCATCAATTTATGCACAATTTAATCTGGAGCTGACCTAATTCAACACCATGGCACAAATTCTTTTACCATCTAATATTTCAAGCAACGTTTTCAGATCACCAACAAACGTTGAAGTAAGTGAAACAAATAGACTTCTTACTGTTCCCGCCGCAATAAACCCTCTCACAGACGCTGAGAAGAACTTTGCTCTGATCACTTCCTTGATTATGACAAATAAAACCCTTGGCGCAATTACTGTTAATGCAAAGGTCACTAGTGCAGGTGGATCGGCCTATATCCTCTATGGAGTTAATATCCCTGCCGGCACAGCATTTGAAGTCATCCAAGGCAATAAGTTCATCCTTAAAGAAGGCGATTCATTGTATGTTTGGCATGAGTCAAATAGCACCAACGTTCTAGATGTATTTGCATCATACACCCTCCATCAGCCTAACGCCCCATATAACGCGTAATGGAAAAGGATTATTTCCAATCTGTGTATAAAGTCGGTGGGCTTTTACCCGACCCCTATGGTGTTTTGGATGTTATCAAAAATGCCGAGGAGTCGGAAAAGCCTGCGATCATTGAACAAATCAAGAAAAACAACTTAGAAAATAACCTGAATATTCGCAGAGAAGTTGAGAGGTACGAGCATCAAAGAGATATGTCGTCGTGAAAAAAGTTTAAAGTAAAAAAGACATATTCTTTGACATGAGATACATACCTTCGTCAGGAAGACAATTTGTTCTCCAAGTCCCCGAAGATAAGAATTCTTACATCAACGTAAAAAACTACGATGCAAGGGGACTAGATACTGTTTTCAGTGGAAGTCTCATCTCCGGCTTGGAAGATGAGCTTTCCATCGGAAGCATTTCTGATGGGAACAATGGCACTCTTCAGCAATATCTATCAGTACTAAGCGCCGGGATCGAACTCCAGGCTCATATCTACAGAGCTGTGGGAGGCAGCAGCACTCCAGAACTACCTCTAATCACAGGCTCAGCAACTCCAGAAGGAGTAGACTTCTCTTCAAGCGGAGTTACTTCAAATATTGTTCAGCCGCTAAAGTACTATATTTTTGGTTATGATGTGAGCACCGGCAGAATGCCTAATGCCGTAAGCATCATCACTGGAAACGAGAACGGTCAGTTTTCTGGAGTCCTTGATCCTGATCGCTGGAACCAAGACCAATACGTAGATATTAACTTCACAAGAACAGGACAAAATGTTGTTCCTATTATCTACAGAGTCTGGGGATCTAGAGTTGAGTTTTTAGGAATGATCGGTAGCGCAAAGATCGGCTTCCCTGGAGCTGCTCTGGTTACCTTCAGAGACTACGGCCTAAAAGAAATTCCTAGCTGGAACAACGACGAAGCAGGTTGGTCTCCTGAGTTTCTTGACGGAGTAGTTTCTGTTATCGGCGATGTTCCGACTCAGATGAAGAAGATTATTGGAAAAGAGCATTTAAAAATCAAGCCTTTTGTAGAAAACTCTCAGCCTAACTACTTACAATGCGAGGCTGTTCCTGACGGAGCGTTAACAAATGGCCCAGATTACCAATTCGGAGATGAAGTCAAGTTTGTAATTGACGACTCTGAGCCAATTAGAAATGCTATCCGACTTGCCGCAACGGGTAATATTAAGGAGATCTTCTTCCCTGCTGGTGTATATAACCTCAGAGACTCGTCGTTTATTAACACACTCGACCTTGACTTTAGCGACATTTCCTTCAGAGGCGTTGGTGAAGGTTCCGTTATTAAAAGACTCCAGTCACAAATCTCTGGATCCATCAACCCAGGTCTATTACACTTCAGAGGAAGAAGCGCTGAGGCTCCTATTAATGGCCTAAGATTTAGATCGATTGTATTTGACGGAAATAGATCTTCTACTGTATCTCTTGTCGCTCCTTCTGCCACATCAGCCGATCCATCACGATATATTTCAGAAACTCTGGTGTTCTTGAAGTATGCTGATAATATTGTATCTAATGAGTGCCGTTATGTTGATGCTGCTGGATCTGGAATCCACGCAGAAAACTCCTCTAGCCTCCTATTTACCAATAACATCTTCAGCAAGATGGGTAGATCTTATGAGCCTGAGGTAAGACCAATCGCAGTTTATAATAGCTCTAACGCAATTGTCCAAGGCAACATCTTCGAGTTTGCAACTGCTGGTCCGTTCTTCTTTGGCATTGACTTCTCAACAATCAACAATAACATTATTCGTTCTTGTGGTGACGAGGGTATTGTTCTTGAGACTTCTTATCAGTGGAACGCCGGGGATAACTTGGCGTATTCAGACACAGACTCACTCATCCGCTCTGTTGATCGGTACAATAACGAATACTCTAAGGCTCCTATCGAAGTCCGTAGAGAAACTGCTCTTGAGCCTATTTACTTCACTGTTACTAATGGTGGTGAGTCGGTTGGCATCAAGCAAGATACCATTATCGCTGATATCTACGGCCTTGATGCTTCTGGGCAGAAAAACGTTAGCAACAAAATTGGTTCTTTCAAAGTTATTCAAACCAAGGACCAACTCGAGGCTGGAATTTTCTCTGTTACACTACCAGGCAAAACCTCGACAACAATTGACGGAAACACAGTTCCTGCCACGGCAAGCCTAAGTCTTCTTGACCCAGAAAGCGCTCAATATGGATACATGTATGAGATCTCTGCAACTGTAAGACTAGGAGCCGCAGGTAGAGGATATGTTCCCGTTAATATCAGAGAAGCTACGATCGGAGGCAATAATTACTTAGCAATTCGTCTAAGAAACTCTTCTGAACTGCTTTCCTTCTTGATCTTTAATAGCTCTAGTGAAGAGAATGATTCGATTATCATAAGTGGCTTTGATAATACGGACCTTGGAGGATTAGATCAAAATACTGCTTATCAAGTAGTAGATATTGATGCTAATACTAACTCCTTGTTAATCAACACCATTCCTTCTCTAAGCCCAGGTACCGATGGCGTAGACTTCCTTGGAGGCCAACTCTATATCCAAAGAAGTAACTACCAAATCGCTGACGGCAATATAATTGTTAATTGATCCACTAATTCCAATCTACCATCATGGCAAATAAAAGAACTATTATTGGAAAAACAGCGCCGGTGCCTCTAGGCCAACAAAAAGCTGTTAACTCACTCCCAGTTGTTTTTGCTGAAGACCAACCAGCGATTCCAGTTGAGGAACAGAATAAGATTCAGTCGGAAGTCGCCCTATCGCTCCTTGGCATCCCTAGAGCCGAGGTTGCGCTTGGTATCTTTGCCGACGTAAATACCTACGACATCAACCCTTCTGAGTGGTCTCAGTTTCCTATTGAAAACGAAGTAGATGGAGCTGGAACAACACTTACAGGACTCAACCACCTCGCCGAAGAAGCCGGTGCTGAACTAGTAGCCGAAGAAGGCAAAACCACCATCCTCACCTCTAAGCGTTTCTTCCGTTACCAACCTGGTCGTGTTAGCTCCTCGACCATGGGTGTGAAGATGAATCGCACTGCAAGCACTTATGTTGCAGATACCCCTAACAGAGACATTATGAAAGGTGCTCCTTCGCTGAAGAAGTGGGGTATCTTTGATAAGTTCGATGGTTATTACTACGAGATTGCTAACTTTGGCGATAAGAACGACTTTCGTTGTGTAAGAAGAACTCAAGCTCTTGTACCTTACCAACCCGCCGGTGTAGAAACAACAGGTGATGGATGGAATAAAGTCGCTTCGAGTGCAACTGGAAACAGCAACATTAAAGCCGGTAACTGGGGAGAGATCGGAGAAGATCCCGTTGTATTTAGAAATGGCCTTTGTTACGTTGCTGCTGCAATCTACGATCCCAGCCTTTGCTACAGCCCTGACGCCGTAAATGCGATTGAGGGCGGAGCTGATCCCAATGACTATGAGTACGAAGAAGGATACGCTGTAAGACTTGCCTACAGAGACACCTCTGGGAATTTTGTAGAGCACATGAGCGGCCGCCAATTCCAGTTCCCATTTGACCAAAAAGATATCGATAAGTCTAGTACTGACTATCTCAACTGGAAAGAAAACAATCTATTCCTCAAGCCATCTTCTGAGTATATCCGCCTTGACGCGCACTGTAAGTGGGAAGACATTTTAACAAACCTGAGCCGTGGTGGCGGATCTGACTTTAATTCTGAACTAGGTCTTGATAGCACGGGTGACGCTGTTGATACTTCTGATGCTGACGCAAGATGGGGATACGACACAGACCCTAATGAGACAAATAGCGGAGTAAAAGTCTGGAACCTTCTTGTTACTGTTCAAGGTAGTAATCAAGTTACCGAGGCTCAATTCAACTCTGCTTTCGGAGCAGATAGCCATAGAGTTGCTGCTAAAGAATACGACCCCTCCGCCACAGGATCCATCGGTGCTAGAAACGTTACTTTGAAAGAATGGTTTAGACTCTGTGTTCCTAAGCAATATCGCATGGTTTATGAGTGGAGACCTGTTAGAGCAATGTTCTCTGGCGACCAACTCAACGGGACCGTGAATCCAGTCCGCTGGAGTGATGTTTCTACCGCTAACGTAGATCCTACAGATATCTCTGTTAAGCGTCCTGGTGATCCGATTTCTCTGGACGGAGCTCCATTAACTTCTCAATCAGAGTACAACATTGACTTCTCTAAGGTCACCATGTGGAAGATCGAATTCTCATGGTACGGAGCTGTTGGTGCTTTGTTCCTCTGCTATGTTCCTGTTGCCAACGGTGAAGCACGTTGGGTAAGAGTTCACCACATGAGAGCTTCTAACCAGCTTGATGTGGCATCGCTTGGTAACGCAACACTGCCTATTACCTATCTCACACATGGCGGACTTAACAGCGGATTAACAGAAGGAAACAGACTTGTTAAGTACGGTGCTTCTTACTACATCGACGGTGGTGACAAAGGAACCGTAAGACTCCTTTCTAAGTCTACTGATTATCCCAAAGGTACTAAGTTCGGTGTTCAAGCGTTTACTGCCGGTAGTGTTGCCACTAATTCTTTTGTGATTACAGGCTTCAACCACCACGAACGTGATCAGTTAATCGGATCTTACTTGAGAGCTGACACCTCTACCAGAGTTATCTGGGCCGAGCAAAATGGCTCTAATGTCAACGAAGTAAAACTCTATTTTAATAGAGCAATGGCTGATATCGGCGTTACCAACGGAGACACTGTAGAGTTAGTTATTCCTCGTCGCCAAAGAGCTATGATGGCGCTCAGAGCTAAAGATAACGTTATTAACACAAGCGGAACTGCCGTAAGAAACCGCATTCAGCTTTATCCTCTTAAGTACGGACTCGGCGTCACCGATCCTTCTGGCGATGATAACATTGTCTCAATGAACTTCATCAAGAATCCTTTGCTGATTACAAACAACCTAGATAATTCTGGCTTAGCCTCTAAGAGCGTTGAGGCTGTTAGCATTTACACCCTTAACACCGCAACCGCCAAGGGATTTGAGATGGGTTCTGGAACAGTCCCTAAAGTCATCACCTCTGGAACAAACATCTCCGGCGGAGACTACACCACTCTAACTTCTGTTCTTGATGCTGATGGTAAGTATTTCTATGCTTACATGAGATCCAAGCAAACCAACGACGTTGGATCTGGCTTCCCCAGCGATCCTGGAGCAGACGAGAAAGAACTACTTGTAAGATTCTATAGAAAGGGTGGAGCGATCTATGTTCAAAATTATGAGTCTCAGTCAGCTGAGGTAAGCGTGTTTGGTGAGTTACTCTACTCGAAGATGTATACCTTCGACGAAGACGGAGACATCCAGCTCTTTACAAGCACCATCGGCTCCAGCGCTGTTGGTGGCAATCATAACAAATACGAGAATCAGAAGAAGTGGGATGCTGGAGAAGTAGGAAATTGGGAATCTATTGCCTCTCTATCAGGTGCAAAAATCTCTCAAGACTTCAAACTCGCCCCAGTAGCCAACACAGGAAATAACGTATTCTCAATCTATGCAAACAAAGGCGGATCTCAATACGACCTCGAAGACTACTTTGCATATAACAAAGAGTACATCTCCTTCCCACTAACCAACGAAGTTGATATCCTCGGCATCTATGCTTTCTGGGAGTCTTCTTCTGACACCGCCGCTGCTGCTACAGGATCGATTGATATTGTTAATTCACTAACTTGGGAGGAACAGTGATATGCCGGAGTATACCTCAGGGTCTTCTATAAGGGCGGAAAGAACTCCGCCTAGAAAATCTATTTCGCGAAAGCAAATGGTGGATTTTAGGGGTTTTCCCCTATCCACCGAGGATGGAAATCCCCTTACTACGAATAAAGAGTCTTATCCTAAATCAGAATACGGACAAGAAAACGCTCCTTCAGTTGTTCTGAACTCTGAATCTTATTCAAAAGATGCAAGGAGCTCTCAGAACAAATTTAGTAAGGGGAGTCCCGCAGCGCTTCCTATTGAGGAAAGATTCGCGGAAACTTCTGAGGTAAGTCGGTCTCTTCTTGGTGTTAATAGAGAGACCACTCAACAGGGCATTTTTGGCAACGTTAGTACATACGGTCTTGATGAGAAGGACTGGAGGGTAGACGGTACCAATAGTAGGAGCCCTAATTTTTGGTATAGTCGTCCCTCTTCTTCAGGTCCTTACTTTGAAACAAAATTTGAAGAAGATACAATCAACTCTGCCCTTGCAATCTCTGTATACCCATCTCCCTACACTCCTCCTGGCAAACCAGATCTTCAAGATCAGCTAATCAACCCAGGTGGAGCGGAGAGATATAGAGGTTGGGGTCAATATCTTAACTCTATCATTGCTCAATATCTCATTGAGTACATGGTTAGAAACTTTACTTCAGAGCAAATATCAGAGTACAACCTTAACTACCTACTAAATAAATACCCTCCTGAAGTCTTATCAGATGGCTCCTTGAGATTTAATGAGCTATACTGGGATAAGATCTGGCTTGATATTAGACAGACTCGCTTTGGTGCAGTATCTGACTACCCCATCATCCCCTCTGGTAGGGCATATAATTTTGTACCAAATGATAACGAGGATTTATTATTAACTCCATTTAAATCAGCTGCGTTGTGGGGTGAAGGCGGAGCGTCTAATGTTATTATTACGGCGTCTGGTGCTGCTGTACCTAACTCTTTAAGCTGCGCTTGGGACAGCTTCTTCTTTAGTACAACCCGCGTATTCTATCCTCAAGACTCCACAGATAAAGGCCATTATAGAATCCGCACAAATCCAACTCCAGAGATTTGGAGTAAGTACTTTGGCCTAGATTGGGATTATATTCGTCAAGATCTCAAGGACTGGAGTTTCACAATTCATGAGAGCGCAAGCACAGTAACAGACGTAGAAAAGGAACTCAAACTTCCCTACTTCATCCTTGATACACCTATCGAGCCAGACAAAACAAATATCTTTAGTTCGTCTTGGCCCAGCGAGCAATTTGGCGAAGCAATCAACCTCCCCACAAACGAGAATAAGATCGGAGGTAATCCTGGTGTATCTTCTAACGTAGAGATCAAATCTATCAGAGCATTCCGTTACCAACCAGGTAGAATTAGCGGATTCACCTACGGCACCAAGGCGTCAGAGATCGGCGCAGGACCCGGTACCACAATTGAATGGGGTGTTGAAAATGACACTGACGGATACTTCTTTAGATTGGCAGATGGTGCTGATTTACAAATTATCAGAAGATCAATTATCCCACTCGAAGATAGTGATTTCTTTGAAGACGCCGGCTATACAGCAAACACAACTCAGATTTTTAGAAATGGCCGGAGACAGTATGAAACTGTAATCGAACAGAAAAACATGAATGGCGATCCGCTTAGCGGAGAGGGTGAGAGTGGATACATCCTTGACCCAGACACCGTCACCATGTACAAGATCGAGTTTGGCTGGTATGGTGCTATTGGCGCAAGATTCTATGCGTACATTCCTACCGAAAACGATCAGTGTCGTTGGGTTATTCTTCATACTCTGGTTATTGAAAACCAGTTAGGAGAACCCTGCTTAGGAGACCCTTTCTTCTACTTTAAATATAGACTTAATGTTTCTGACTCTTCGACAATTCGTCTAGACCAGTTCTTGTATAAGTTTGGTGCTTCGTATTACATCGATGGATATGATAAGGGCACACTTTATTCGTCTTATGCAAAATCCAAGCAGCGTCTTCTTCAAGATCCTAAGTTCACATCGTCTAAGACATACTTAAATGCAATCGACTACACGGTGTTGATGGGCGTTAAGCCTAAGCAATATCTGTATAATAGATTTGGTTCTGAGATTTATAACAAAAAAGAAATCTTCCCTAAGAGCTTTTCTATCTTCTCCCAGCAAGATGCTGAGATCAAAATTGTAAGACAAAAAGCCTGCCCTGAGTTTGCTTATATGCACCAAGAAGGATATAATTGGCCTCTCTTACCAGAATCAAGGAGACTAAAAGCTAAGTTTAGTGTTAATAATTTTAACATTAACGAGCCGGCTCTTGGTATTGTTCAGAGTAACGCAGCAAGTCATACCGCAACTCTTTCCTATTCAACTGCATCCACTGGAAGTTGGAGGAGCTTTATTGACTCCGCAAATTACTCTGTAATTGGATCACAGCCTTTAAGAATTGTCGGAGATGATCTATTTAACTTGGTTATTGATCAGAAAAACTTTGACGGCAATACTAGTTCTTTTAGGTTAAAAAGAATCGAGAGCGGAGGATATAAGTCTTCTAGAGATCAAGATTTAGAACTCGAGCAGGTCTATCTTCCATTCACATACGCCCAAAGCGCAGGATCTGAATACTCCGATGGTTATGACGTAGAGATTGATTATTATCGCAGAGATCAAACTCTTCTTTCAAATATTGACATTATCTCTGATGAGTTTTACATCTTCTGGGTAGGAGGGAGCAGAGGTGGTATTGATGCAAGCCACGCATCAACTATGAAAATTGGTTTTGCATGGCCTGATCCAGATAACGCTGGTAGCTTAATCTATAGCGGTAGGGCAAAAGGCGACTGGGGTATCGAAACCCCAGCAGATGCCGGTGCAGCTTATGTTGATTATGATGGCGAGAAGTTCTACGAGGGTGTTCCCGTAGACTTTACGCAGGACTACGCAAATAACTGTCTTTACGTAGAAACAAATACAAACCTTGGAATTAACACCTATAACTTAGAAACCTCTCAATTCGATGACACCGACGATCTCTGGGATTTTGATATTTCGGTTTCCGGCTCAGAAGGTGGTGAGTGCCACGCTCTTGGTTGTAAAGCTGGTCGTGAAGTTAGAAGCGCAGAAGTTGTTGCTTATGAGAGCACTGATGAGAGCGGCGTAACATTTACAGAATACTTTGTACAATCTACAAACCCATGGCCCGATCTAGGCACCGCCTACTCCGTAACCCTAGAGCAAGGAGTCAACATAACAACTATTAGCGTATCTAATCCTCGAAGAAGAGTTATTGGTGAGGCCACGGTGTACCTAATTTCTCTTGGCACTGCTCTCCCTCCTAGCATTACAACAGGTGATATTGACGTATCATACAATCTTATCTATATTGCCACAATTGATAAAAAGTCTAGGATTAGAAGTTTCTTGGTATCCGCAATTGCTCCTGGAGACCTACCCTATGTCAGAGTGTTTATGCAAGGTAGACAAGGCTTGTCGATGGGAGGGATGTGGATTGGTCAAAAGACCCCCAATGGCATTGTGGTTGATCCATTTACTCCTCATCGCTCGACGGTCAATATCAAGGATTCTGGATCAGAAACCCACGGCGAAAGCTTTAACCCACCAGAAACTGACGGCGCAATTAAAGCGATTACGACCCGCACCCAGGTAGATGCCTATGGCCTCTCTACCGCTCCTACAACTGACATTAACGTATCAACTCTAGACACCCACAAGTCAATTCATACATCTCCTAAGAAATGCGGCAGCTTCCTCTCAAGAGGTGGAACGGATTCGGCTGGTATTCTTACCCCTTCTGATTATCCAATTAGATGGCTAACTAGCCAAAGCTCAGGGCTACCACTAGCAACGTTCTATGTTCCAAAGAATGAATCAGTTGAAATTTCATTAGAGGAAATCTTTAATGTAGACGCTGAATCGATTGTTAACTCGGATGACGCAAACCTGGCAACATTATTTATTGCAAGAAGTTTGAACAACCATGACCCGGTTGATTCAGAAAAAGAAATCTACATGACACTTAATTACGACGAGCAGTAAAACCTATGGCAGAATTTTCAGGATTCGGACAATTAACACGTCCAGATATCGGCCTAATTGCCGATGGCGTGCAGAACCTTGCTGAGATCTTTAAATCTGATCAAGACGACGCTCTTCGTAATATACGTTTAAATCCAGAGATCTTAGATATTATCTACGGTCTCTCCAATACTATCTCAAGAGAAGACCTTAGAGCAGTTAGTGGGTTATCCTCATTACTCCTCCCAACTCTTCATCTACAAAACGAGACATTTCAAAGAATTAATAACTCCCTAGATGACTACGTAAACTCAAGGGAAAAGATCGGTTTAGATCAAAATAATCCTTCTCTTCGTGGTGATTTAGTTAAAGTAGATAATGTTATTGTTTATAACGGCTCGATTCAATGCGAAGGCGTTACTTATAAGACAAAAGTTTTAGGATCTGGACTATACTCTGGAGGAGAAACCCGCTCTACCGCTGTTTCCACCTCTAGAGCTAGTTTGTTTAACTCAGAACAAGACGATAATGGATATTTTAAATCTGCAACATACACAGGATCTGTTAGAGTACGTAGAAGATCTCATGTAAATAGAATTACTCTGAACCCCAATACTTTTATCCCCAGAGCCCCTGTTACAGAGTCGCCTTCGCATAAGATTAATTGTTGGGTTGATAATGGCAACACAGGATCAGCAGCAAAGCTTGGTCTTCTAACCACCAAAAACTCCCCGCTCAAAATTCCTTGCCGAATGAGTTCGGGTTCTATAACATTTGGTTACACCGGGTCTGGTAAGTATTTCTTTGGTTACCAAGTCCAGCCTTTAGAATCCAGAGTCGCTGGCGAAGTTCCAGGTTTCTTACCACTTGATCCTAAACCTCAACTTACAGACGCTGGATCATACACTGTAAATATTGACGTTACAACAACTGGATATCAAAACTCCTACGATCTCTATCTCTACCTATATCTAAACCCTGAGCAAATTAGGTCATTAACATTCAATGGAATCTCGGTGTCAGAATTCCTAGATGGGAAAGATATTGGTCTCGTTGGATTTAATAATCTCGAGTCATTGACTCTTAGAGGCACAAGCATAAAGATCCTTCCTGTTTGGCTAAAAACTCTAGATACTAAGCTCCGTGTCCTTGACATATCCGGCTCTGGAGACTCGTGGTATAACGGACTACTCAAGTGGTTTGATTATAGAGACCCTTCAGCTACGCCTAGTTCTTCGTTCCCTCTGTATACAATGGTGAGCTATTTGACTGTGCCTAAGAAGGGTGGCATAGTTAACGAAGACGGAGATGATTGGTCTGACGCAAAGTTTGAAAAGTATATTAAAAACCAAGCTAGAGTTGCTGGTACAGATTACCGTCCGTTTACGGCAATGAAGACTTTGTCTCTCGGAGACAGAGTGTATGGAAAGAACGCAAGGCTCGATGACGTGTTTCCTAACTTAACCTCGTTGTATTGGAGAGGTACGAGATCCAGAGCGCCTTTATCAGGTACTCCTCCTAAGATTGCAAAGCCTGGCATAGAATTTACAAGTTATAACATTAAAGCAGGCGGGTCATCGGGAAACATAACAGACATCGGTACATCGGCCACTTCAACAGATGCTGACCATATTTCTAAGTATAGATTTGGTAGTTTTGACATTGGTGGTGAGTCGTATCGTTATTCATCTATTAGCGGATATATTGGCGACCCTTCCGAAGACTGGAGTGAGTGGTTTCAAAATACTTCTTCTATTGATATTAATAGAAGTAACGTATCGATTAATCTTCAGCCAAGCTCTGGTTGGCAAAATCTCCAATCCTGTAGCCTTTACTACTCTGGAGGAGTAGTATTTAGTGCCGGAGATTTAGAATGTCCGCTATTAAGATCTATAGATTTATATGGCAGCCCTAGCTCGGGTCCTGTTCCTTCTTTAGGATCTGAGTCTAACACAAATGCTTTAGAATATTTTAGACTAGGGGCAAATAACTTAATCTCCACAATTTCCGAAGGTGGATTTAGCTATATTCTACCCCAAGGCTTTGCTCCAGAAAGAGCGAGCGCTAATCACAAGCTTCAGACATTTGCAATCACAGATTACGCAATTAACGGAAGATTTAGGGAGAATGATTTTAAATATCTCTATAATCTTACATTCATAGACTTCCTTAGAGGCTACAGCCTCCACGGTAAGTTCCCCATTGTCCCAACAAAAGAAAAACCAGAAACCGAAGAAAAAGAAATTACTATTAGAATTTCTGATGGTTGCGACTTCTATGATCTTAGCGCATTAAACATCAACCCGTCTAATAGATACGTAGCAAGAGACCTTGTTTCTATCGAGGCATATAGCCAAAATACCCCAGGTGGCGGATGTAAACTCCCCGATCTTAGAGGTCTTGGCGGAGCTGATGCAACTAAGATTAGAACAATTTGGCTAAGCAATAGCCTCAAAACAACGTACCCCTCGTCCTGGAACGGAAATGAAAGATCCCAAGGGCAATATATTTTTGAAGGTGACGGTACTTCTGTAGTCTCAAGCTGCACCCCAGCCACTACTAACAATGGCACATCTGACAACCCTGACAACGTTTATTACATTGATGGCCCATCTGATCTAACTCGCTTGGTGCTTGTTAATGACTCGGTTCATACAAGCGTAAATGGATCAGAGTTGGCCCGTGTGATTAGTGTCTCTAGCACAAGGATTTACATTGATAGTGATATCTTTGCATCACTTGGTGGCTCGAGCAGAACTTTATACTTTAAGAGACACACTCAGCCGATTGATAATTGGTTCGAGTCAGGATTTGCCGATCTGAATACTCTTAGAATGCCTAATTGCCGACTCTCAGGTAAGATCAACATTCGTAGTGGTTTCTCTAAGCTAGTGACCGGAAGCGACGGAAGAGCGTGCCTTGATCTTTCGAGCAATTGCTTGACAGGCTATGTCGAAGGATTTAGAAGAATCTTCTCTGGTAGTAACAGAAAGATCGTCATCAACCTTTCGAGTAATAATTTCTCTGTGTCAGAAGTTAGAAATATGCTTGATGAGCTTCTTGAGATTGAAGCAGAAAGAAGATTTACTAACGTCAGAGTTGATTTAAATGCTACCAAGCTTAATTCTTCTAGGACTTACGAAAACTACACCCAAGAAGAGCTATTCCCAACAACAATCGAGGCGGCTTCTTCGCAGACAATTAGTCTAAATAGAAACGTAAGAATCAACGTTTACCAGAACGTTACGACCGTTGATGAAGATGGTGTAGAGACCACAACAAAAACTGTTGTTGGAACTAAAGTAATCTCTGTACCTGGTAAATACATTTCTGGGGTATCTGGAGTAACTATTGGTTACTACAAGACTCAGACAAATGGCCGTCAGAGAATCATAGAAAACAATCTAGGCTCTAGACTAAAAGCCACGAATAGATGGACTATAAATCTTGGGTTTACATACCAAGCACCAAATACATCTCCGTCTGTTACTAGTACTTCATATAGTAACCCAATTACCCAAGCAGAGTCTTATGCAGAAGCCGGTATATTGGCCTCTGATGTGGTCTCAGATCCCGCTTGATTAAAGTTTATATAGGATAATTTAACGCGTTATGGCAGGACTTTATAGTAAAAATAATCTGGCCGAAGTTCAGTTGAACATGAAGGACGGCCTTCAAAAGCTATATAAAACAGGCATTCAAGAAGATCTTAGATTGTTTGCTTTTGCAAATGCAATCTTTTCTGAGGTACGGTCTGGGGTTACAAAAACCGACGCCACTACTGGAACTAGTACAGTCGTGGAAAACGAAATAGCCGGTCTTATCAACGAGCCTTTTACAAACGAGGCGGGAAATGTTATCAATAGAACAAAGTTTGTAACTAATAGCTTTACGTTTTCTAGCGATAATCTTATTTATTTTGAGAAGATTGGCGATTTTGGATTTGATCAAAGGCCTGGATTTTTTGACGTTGCAGTGCAATCTAACGCCGGTGACGGATCGTCTCAGGGTACATTGCAGTTTCCAACCGGGACAAGCGTAACGTCCTTAAATAGGATCATTGGAAATGATAACGCTGTATATTATGTTCTTGACGACGCTGATCCTGGCGAAGACTTTAGAATATCTCTAGCATTAAACGGTAATCCGTTGCTAGGCACTGATCTAAGCGACGCAAGAGACAACATTACAGTAGCCGGAGGCGCAAAAATCCGAATCGGGAGACCCGAGGGCGCTCCGGTTGTTGTATCAAAAAATGGATCCATTGTCGCGGCAACCGTAGTTGGTAGTGGTAGTGGGTATGAAATAGAAAGAACAGATAGGCCCGGTGGATTTGCAAGTAACTCAACCTACACTATCTCTGAAGTTGGTAATTTTGACTGGGTAAGTATTGGTGGTCCTGTAGAAGCTGACGCTGCTCCAGGTGTCCAGTTTACAACAGCTGATATCTCTGGTGTTACTCAAGATAATGCAACAACTGGCTCTGCCATTAGAATCCTTCCTACAGCATCCCCAGGGCAAAAAATCAACATAAATGTCAGAGGAGAAAGATCTGGAGCAGAAAACGCGATCATCCAACTAACAATTGTCGACGGAAAAATTTCTAAGCTTATTCCTGTTGTTATTATTAGCGGCGGATCGGGATACTACGATGACGAGGCATTAATCCCAATTAAACAATGCAGATTGAACAGATTTAATCAACAAGAAACTCCAGAGTTATATAAGTGTAAGAATTATTCTGCATTCCAAGATCGCCTTATTCACCGCTCGTTTAAGTATACCGTTCCTTCTGCAGGAGATGAAATTGACTATGATACGGCGGTTTTAGGGTATGAAGGCACAATAGCTCAGACTAGATACTTCTATCAAACAAAGGATGCAGGAGAAGACGGATTTTTCCTCTACGATCCTGTAACTCAACAGGACTTATATCTTGGAGCAAAATACAATTCTTTGTATTCTATTCCAACAACCGCATCTACACCTAGCTTAACGCTCAAAAGATTTGATACAATTACAGCTCTTAACCTTCTCAATATTGACTCTTTGAACTCGCAGTCAAGAATCAATGACTACGACGACAATGTTTTTAGTGTTAGTGATAGTCTTGGAAGCCAGATTAGATCTCTTACTCAAACTGTAGAGAATATTAGGGTTTCATTTAAAACTCTGTTCCAAAACAACAAACGTCAAAGATTGATTACCGACGAGAAGAATACCCTAGGTACTCAGTTTAATATCTTTGAAGGTAAGAGCTTTGACAGCACCTTTAGACTAATTCTAAGAGACCCTGATGGCGTTCTTGATAGGACCGATATTACATTCAACGATCTTAATGCTTTAGAAGCAGAAGATGCCGTAGAGATTACTCTTTCTGACCAAATCTATCATTGCCCTGGCATGTACATCAGAGTCGGTAGTAGCCCAGAAGGCGAGCCTCTCTACAAACGTGCATTTAGCACCGACGATAAGCCTTTCTCGAGTGCAAAGGGTAAGGTGTACCTTAGCCCAATACTTAATAAACTCAGCTCTGGAGACTACGCAACAGGCTCTTTTGCGGCCGCGGCCTCGAGCGGAGAAAACAAATACTCCATCTCAACGGCGTATCTTCGCAGTGGTGGCAGTTATGTAAAGGGATTTGTTTCTAACATCGGTACAATCATCCAAAACCTTTCCGAAAACGAAGAGAACGGCGGGTTTGTATATCACCGTGCTCTTGATGTTGTTTCGATTGGAAATGTTGTAGGATATCCGTTATTTGATTATTACGACGGAGCATCCCTGAAGTCTAATATCAGATCTCCAAGGGTGCTTGTTGGTTAATAACTGAAGCCTATTGAGGCAATCCGCTTAGAAGACCCGAGCTTGAACTACTTGGGTCTTCTTTTCCGTTGATGAATAAATAATACACATCTTTTACTTTTTCATTATTGCCAATATGGAAATAAATATCTTCATCAAACGGAGTTGTAGGATCGTTGGGATCGAAGATAGGTAACTCTACTTTTAGTCTGTGGGTATAGTCACTATCGCTAAGTGATACATTACTTGTTTCAATAATTGTAGAAGGGTCTTCTGTGCTTGAATAGGAAAACTCGAGCTTTTCGGTAATATTTAATGCCATGAAGACATCTGTAACCTGCTCTCCTGTAAGATCTGAGGCCGTATGATCTCCCCAGAACACATCAAAGTTGCCCTTTGGAGTGCTAGAGTTGTATAGAGTTGCGTCATCTACAGCAGCTTCTTCAAGGTTTGGATCAGAAATTACATAAGGAGGATAGCAAATATCTGTTGAGTAGACTGGGCTATCGTATCCAAACGGTGTTACTCTCTCCGAAGGGACCTTGGGTACTTCACTTGTAGAAGATACAAATGTCGAGCCGTCGTAGGTTATCTTGAGAGCATCAGCAAAGGCAATAGACTCACCGGTATCTACATTGGCAAACTGGAAAGCAATGTCGTCTTCTGTGTAAAATTGGATTGTCTCACCGTCAAGCGTATCAGAGCCTGTTGTCGATGGCTCAAAGGACGATGTAAAGGCTAAAAGATATACTTGATTCCCGGTTCTTACATGAGCGATATCTGTGATGATTCTATTGCCTACTGTTGCATCTCGATCATAAACAACTCTCTCAACGCCCATGACAAGAGGCGCAACAAACTTACCACCACTCGTAGTAGATACGGCATTGATTGTAATAGGAGCTCCCCAAACTGCGTTTGTCTCGTCGCCAAAAGCGGGAAGGCCGAGGGTTGTTGGGTCGTCGGCAGCAATTACAGGAGCAGTAGTTGCTCCAAGCTCGTCATGCAGATAGAACTTAGAAGTGTTTTCGTTTCCGGCAGGGGCGCCGTCATAATGCACCGTGGTCGATCCCTGAGTAATATTAGCCGCAGCAATTGTTTGATGGTTTGTACCACCTCCAAGATCGTTTTGTCCTAGGGCAGCGTTTGCTCCTGTTAACCCGCTCCAGTCAAATGTTGCGTTATTAATAGGAATGCCAGTAAACTTAAGCTTTCCTCCTTCGCCAAGGAAGTTAGAAGTGAGCCTCATTCCCGCGTAGTTCGATCCTTGAGTATCAGAGCCGTATTTTGCCTCTCCTAGGATTAGGTTTTCTCTTGTGGAGAATGTGCCTGTGCCATCGCCATACAACCCAACATAAGAGCTTGTTGGACTTTCTTCTGATCTAAGAGTCGCTTTAAAATAATTGCTTATAAATCCGTCGAGTGGATCGTTTTCTTTTGTAATCGCCTCGCCGTATGTAAATTTGTTTCCGTCGCTAACTTTCCAGTACTCAGGTCTTTGGTCAAGAGTTAGTTTGTATACGCTTGGTTCAATGTACTCTGTTACATACCCGGTAATAGATTCATTAATAAGATCTCTGTATCCCTTATAGTTGTCTTGCTTGGGACCTATGATCTTAGTACTCCAGAGCGGGCTCTTATTAAAATCAGCGTATGACGGAAATACTCTAAGAGAATATGTTCCGGCAATGCTAGATAAGTCGGTAATTGGATTAGCAGGATCTGCAGTGTCTGTCAATGCCGTAATAGTAATCACTCCGCCGCTAATATTAAAAGTTGGGACGAGATTATTTATTGCGATTAAGTTAGTAACAGATTCAGTCTGGGTAACTCCTTCTTCATCAACATATTCCTTTGTCTCTGTAACTTGCTTTTCATAAAGCCTAAATGCAGTGTTAAAGGTGTACGTCGCAGAATTTGTAGAGATGTCTGTAAGAATTTTAGAAAGAAAAGTGCTTCCATTTAACTCAGCAACTGACAGCGGAAACGCAGTGCCAGTAATTGCAATCGAGTCTTCTCCAGAGAACGACTTCAGCGGAGTATCTGGAGCAATGTCTGCTATAACAGGCTTGATGTATAGGTTTGGCTCAAGAGGAACTTCGACGATAAGGTTTTCAGGATCAGCCTTATCAGGCCCACCAACCCACATCCTAATTGAAATGGGTACGTATCTATACCTACTTGATCCATCTAGGCTGGTGTCATAGGCAAACTTATCGTCAATGTTTTCAAGGCCAAATGCAACCTTAGAAACCATCATGTCTTCAGATGGAAGGACTCTAGATGCTTTTGTATCTACATTGGTAGAGATGTTAATTGCACTATCGACTTTGTCATACGACGAGTCAAATACGTTTGTCCAACCATTATTTGCTCCAGAGGTAGGACCATTACAAACATCAATTTTTATGGCCGTATTAGTTTGAACTTCGAAAAGATACTCTCCGCCATTACTTGTTCTATCGAGTCTAAGATATCCGTCCCATCTTACACCCCAGTTATATACGTTATCTCTAAGAACTCTAGGAGGCTGGGCAAACCTCATATTAGAGTCTTTGGTAATGTTATCTCCAGAGTACGAGTCTCTATCCTCAGGTGGCACTCTGCTTTCTACATAGGCACCAGAGTTAAAGTACTCTTTCTCAATGTATAGATTAAAAGCTCCTCTTTCAAATACCAACTCTGAGTCAGAAGTGGCAGGGTCGATATCATCAGGGCCGCCGGCTGTTGTGATTAATGCCTCTCCTTCTCCTGGAGACATTGTAAACCACTCCGGTTGGTTAAGAACAGAGTACTCTCTTTTTGCTCTAAAAACAATTGTGTTAAAAGCTATTGCGCCAAAAATATTTTTTAAATTGTCTAATCTATCTTTAGATGCGCTGTCTCCAATTTCCCATGATGCCGTGCTGCCATTCCCGGTTGAAACAACAAAAATCCCGGTTCCGATAAGACTTACTTCTTCGGAGGTGTTGGGATTGGTGTACGAAGAAAGAACGTAGGCAGTTTTTAAGCCATCGGTTGTTATAGCAGAAAAACTAAGAGCTGGCGAGCTAACCGCGCCGCCACTAGTGTACCCGTTAGCAAACGTAAAGTTACCAATATCCTGAAGCTTACCGGAGTTTACACTATAGAATAAAGCTGTGGGGCCAGTATGAATGTTGTTAAGAGACCCTTTACCAGTAAAAGAGTCGATGAGGTCAATGCGATCTTCGAGTCTAATTCTAGGGTTGGTGGATATTGTCGCACCAGCTACGCCACCAGCAATACTAATATCTTTTAGTGGTGTAAGAAAGCTATTTGTAATCTCATTGTCTACAAATGTGCGAGTGATTTCAAAGTCTTCGGCTTTGTAGGTTCCGTAGATAGAGATCTCACCCGCATCATCAATACGAGTAATATACTCGAGGGTGTTAACTAGTGCCTTGCCAGGATCTTCAAGATCGCTAAGCGCGTTATTACGCAGTAGGCCGATGTATTCAATATCATTTAACTTCCTTCCGGCTCTACGAAGCAAATAAGCCTGTAGTTTGGAGTAGTTACTTGAAATGTTCTCGTTTTGAGAAATTTTTTTATCGATTCTAACTGCCATAATCGGGGCACTATATATGATCTATAATTGTACTTTAAACTCTACGCTGCGTATAGATCAGCATATTCTCTAATTACAGAACGTACAAACCCAGATCTCACAATCTCGTTAAACGTAAACTCAACATGACCAACTTCTGGAAGTCTGCTGAGTCGCTTAGCAGCATCAGACAATCCGTCGCGTCCAAATTTTCCATCTAGGTCGCGTTGAACTACGTCACCAAGAAGAGCAATTTTACTATCGGTACCCAGTCTGGTTAGGATTGTAAGTACAGAGTGGGGGATAGCATTTTGCATTTCATCAGCAATAATGAAACAATTTGCCAAGCTGCGTCCTCTAAGGTGCTCGAGAGGAACAAACTCGATAATCTTTTTGTCAATGAGGTAGTCGGCTTTGCCTTTTGGCATAAATACACTCAGAGCATCTTTAACTGGTGCAATATGAGGAGCAGTTTTTTCGTCTACTTCTCCTGGCAAAAAGCCTAGGCCTTGCTCACCTACAACATCTACAATTGGCTTAACATAATATACCTTATCAATTTCTCTTTTTTGAAGTGCTTGGCAAGCGGAATATACTGAGAGAAGGGTCTTTGCGGTCCCTGGAGGCCCTGTGAGAATAGTAAGGGTTTTTGTCTTAAGGTAGTTTAACGCATCTACTTGAGATGGGTTGCGGGGCATTACTATTCTGATTTGTTCTTGGTCTCGTGATTGTGGCATATAGGGTTGTTCGGTACGGATTTTTTGTCTACGAGTGTTTTTAACTTTACGTGCCATGAGGGACTCCATATAGCAAAAGTCCCCCAGACGCATTTCTACGCCGGAGGGATCTTGCTCAACTTCTAAAAATAATGTGTCGGAACATCAAAACATTCAATCAATGTTCATAGAACTTTAAACCCATCCTGCTAAAGCGGCACGTTTCCAAGTATTGTTTGCTACACAAACGTAAATAAAACCAGAATCCCAAGCCACATCTCCGGCAGTACCTGGGTCGGTTTCAGCGCTAGGAGGCTGGGAAGGGAGATTAAGCTTACCAGCAATAGTAAGATCTCCAGCCTTGGATAGGGATAACTTGCTCGAAGCACCTACGGAAACCTGGAGGGGTTTTGATCCAGCGCCAGAGGCAGTGTCTGTTACCGAGATCTTCAGAGCCGACTGATCGGCAGTGTTGTCATTCCAAGTCGTCGATAGCTCGAATGGCGAAGAGGGGGTTGTTGTGCCAATGCCAACTTTACCCGCGGAGTAGTATGCATCAGATCCGCTTTTTGCCCATACCCCCGCAAGCTTTTTAGCAGTGTCGTCAGAATGGTCTACGTAATAAACCTCTTGAAGGTTTTCGTTAAGAAACAACTCACCAGGTTTTGCAAAAGAGTTGTCGTTGTCGTATTGTGTTTGAATGTGGGCTAGGTTTTTAGATGAGTCGGAAGAATATCTAATCCCCCACCTATGATTAGGATCAGCCATGTGA
>Ga0208162_1000422_pt1 | contig 24731 bp, 38 predicted proteins | sample CB_VirMetaG_4_FD_184539 | JGI IMG/M metagenome (GOLD analysis project Ga0208162, IMG submission 184539) | Freshwater to marine saline gradient viral communities from Chesapeake Bay - CB_1508_1M Viral MetaG (SPAdes) (version 4) | ecosystem: Environmental > Aquatic > Marine > Coastal | place: USA... | reverse complement strand
AGTTTACTGTCGCTGGAATCAGTACGGATCCTGGTGTATTCAAGAACCAAGTAAACCAGAGAACTACTCAACAACAAATTGAGTCTCTACCAACTGTTCAGAGAGCAAAGTCTACTGATACATTTACTGTCTATAGAGTCCAAGAAGCAAAACCACACGTTCCTGGTATCTCTGGTCAAGATGGTATCTATAACATCACCATGGTTTGTGGATCTATTCCACTTGATAAAGATCTTGGATTTGGTGTATCGTTCAAATCATTCTCTCAGGACGTTAGAAACCTCTACCCACAACAGGATAGAGACAACTACGAATCCGATCCACAACCAGCAGTAACATATGCAGATGCTAGTGTTATTGGTAATGTTATTACAAACGATAGAAAGAACTCAGTTACTCGTGAGGCACTGAGTTACTTCATGCATGGACATCAGGTTGGTTACGCTGTAACTGGTGCCGTCATCTCTGGTACTGGTAACACCACCCTGACAATGTATACTGATATTGAACACCAGTTCAATCAGATTAGGTCGATTTCTATCATTGATCCTGGTTCTGGATATAACAATGGTTCTGGTATTGCCACGGTAATTTACTCTGCAGACCTACAGAACAACCAGTTGAGTGGTGCTAATGCTGCCGCAGAAGTTCAAGTTTCTGCATCTGGTACTGTTACCAGTGTCAAACTAATTGATGGTGGCACAAATTATGGTGTAGGTAACACCATGACCGTATCTGCTTTCCCTGCAGGTGCTCCCACTACTAATGCTGTTGTTCAAGTTACATCTATCTTTGACAATAAAGGTGATGGTCTAACACTATCTGGTTTTGAAGATAAGAAACTCAACGGTACATTCAAGATCGTTGATATTCCTACTGCTAAGTCCATCTCTGTTGAGATCGGCACATCTAGAAGACTAGATCCATACTATCTGGATAGAGACGATAGAAGATATCCAACATATACTCATGCCAATGTTGGTGCTGGTATTACCTACATTGATGTTCTCGATAGAACCACTGGTGATTGCCAAGTCATTACTAGAGATAATCATACTCTAGTTGCTGGTAATGCTTTTGTCATTCAAGGAACGGGCAACACTCTATTTGATGACAGAACCTTCATCGTTGATGACGTTGATGCTAATAATCCATTAAGAGCAATCCACTTTAAGGTTGGTATTCATACTGCAGGTATTGCAACTGCATATTCAGTTACAGACGCTAAACTATTTGGTACTGGTATCAGTGCAAACGGTAAGACTCTTGGTCTTGGTGAGAACAACCTTGCTGGTAGGGCATCTTACTTCTATGCAGGTATTTCCACAACTCTTGCTGCACCATTAACTACAACTGATACAACTATCACTCTGACTGCAACTGATGGTTTCCGTAAGGGAGACTACTGCATGATTAACGGTGAGATCGTTAGATTCGTCAACGATAACATTAACAAAGTTACTCGTGGTCAGTTCGGTACACTATCTGCTCCTGCTCTAGTAGGAACAACGATCAAGAAGATTACGATTCTTCCAATGGAACTTCGTAGACCTTCTATTCTTCGTGCATCTGGTCACACATTTGAATATCTTGGTTATGGTTCTGGTAACTATTCAACCTCTCTGCCACAGAAACAGGATCGCGTTCTAACGGACGAGGAGACCCTTGCGGCACAGAAGAAGGAACTAGATGGTGGTACAGTCGTCTACACTGGTATGAACGACTCTGGTGACTTCTACACGGGTTATAAGAGACTATCCTCTATTACTGGTGAAGAAGAAGTTATCGAGGCACCAGTATTTACATATACAGGTGATGATGCTGAGGCAGAGGCATCTAAGAGAACCTCTGGTGTATTTGATGAAGTTCTTGTTAGAGAGTCGATCACTGTTGAGGGTGGCGATAACAACAACAGAACTTCTCAGTTCTACGGTCCTGTCAACTTCACTCAGAAACTAACCAACAACTCTAACGAGGGTATTGAAACCGTTAACTTCTTCCTCAGAGGTGATGCTCCACAGGGTAAACTTCTGACGGTTGGTATTTCTACTCCAACTGGATCTAAGAGATCTGGTGACCTATCCTTCGTCGGTATTCCTGATGCTGGCGGTTACCTTGGTCACATCTATGCTGAGGGTGAGTGGAGAAGATTTGGTGCAGTTTCTCAAGAAAGAGATAGATCCTTCTACAAGTTTGATCAACTGGGTATTGGTCAATCTGGTATTGGCGTCTTTAACTTCAGAGACGCACTGGAAGTCAATGGTGTTGCTAAGATCAAAGACCTCTATGTTTCTGGTATTGTTACCTTCGCTTCTAACCAGACCTTCTCTGGTGTTACTTACGATAACATTGTTGTTAGACAACTTGTCAATCTTTGGGGTTATAACACAACTGGTGGTATTTCTCAACAGGGTATTCCCTGGGAGAACTATGGATACTACACCATTGTTGATGAAGGTGGCACATCGAGACTCAACAATATTGAGATCGTTGGTACATATGTAACCTTCAAACCTGCCGCACACATTAAGATCGAAGGTCCATTCGATTCTACCTACACTGGTGTAAGTACACATGCTGGTACACTTGATGTTGGTAATCTGGAGTGTGATGGTGGTTCTGTCAACGTTACATTCCTAACCGCAGTTCAATCTGGTATTGATACTCTCTCTGTTAGAGAAGACTTCTACGCAAAACGTGGTATCTCTACTGACTTTAAGGCAACGGATGCGTCCTTCACCAGAGCGTACACTGATGTTGGTATTACAACTCTTGCACATGTTGGTACACAATATGTTAACGAGAACAGAATCTTCACTGGCATCGTTACAAACCTGAGTATTTCCAACCATGCAATTACTCCACAACTTTATGCACAATCTGGTATTGTTACTAACCTAACATCTACCAATATTGTTTCTGAGAATATCTCTGGTGTTGCAGTTACTGCTACAGACCTGCACTTCACTGATGACCTGTTTGGTCCTGATTGTTATATTCAGGCAGGTATCATTACTGGTCTAAGATCCAGATATATTGGTGGTCTAGGTAATCCTGGTCCTGGTCAGGCATCCCTGGAGATTAACGTCAACTCTGGTATTATCACCTCTCTGGTTGGTTCTGCCTGCACCATGCAGGACATCAACATGAAACCAGGCGGTAAGGTTACTACACAGAACCTGTATGCCAACGTTGGTATCATCACTGATCTGTCTGCTGGTGGTAACAGCAAGAACATGACGATCAATGCTGGTGACCAAGGTACAATGAGGGCGTTCACATACACCTCTGTTGCTGGTAACGGTGTTGCACCATTTATTGTTGCCTCAAACACCAAAGTTACTAACTTGAACGCTGACCTACTTGATGGATATACTACATCCTGGGATGATCAATCAGGAAACACTGTTGTTGTAAGACAAAACGGTGATTCTAAGTTTGATGTTGTATATGCAAACTCCTTCAACGGTGGTGCATTTACTGGTTCTTCTCTGAATATCACTGGTAACTCTACTCTGAAGGCCACTACATTCAGTGGAAACATCACAATGAGTTCTGGTACTCAGATTAATGGTAACCTGAACGGTAATGCAACCAATGCAACTCTTGCTGCAAACGTTGCAGGTACTGGTGGTCGTATTCCATACAACAGTTCCACGAACAGCACTACAACCAGTAGCAATCTTCAGTTCAATGGAACTACATTAACAGTTCAAAACATGACTGTTAATGGAACGTTTACTGGTACTGTTAGTGGTAATGCTGCAACTGCATCTCTCGCAACAGACGTTGTTGGTTCTGGTGGAAGAGTCCTTTACAACTCCTCCAATAACAATACCACCACCACAAGTAATCTTTCCTTCGATGGATCTAACCTATCCGTTGGTGGTAACATTACTGCATACGCTTCTGATATCAGACTGAAGACCAACATTCAAACTTTAGAGAAATCTCTAGAGAGACTGTTGACTCTGACTGGATTCAATTATACCTGGAATGAGAAGGGTGTAGAACTTGGATTCAACCCAGGAGAACTACAAATTGGTCTATCTGCACAAGATGTCCAGAAAGTTGTTCCTGAGGCAGTCAAGAGACGTGCCGCTGATGAATACCTGACCGTACAGTATGATAGACTTGTTCCACTACTTATCGAATCTATTAAGGAACAACAGAACCAAATTGAGGAGTTGCGTGGTAGAATTGAGGAACTCGAAAGAGGCGAATAATGGATAACGAAGAGTTTCGGGACGAAGAAGATGCCTTCGTCCTTGACTTTTCAATAGAAGATATACATCTTCTATATTACTGTGTGAACGAAAGGATAAAGAATTGGGAGGGATTTCCCTCCCGACATCCTGCTGAGCAAGAACATTTATTAGATCTAAAGAACGATCTATACAGATGCATACTAGATCACAAGTTCCATAACATGTAATAAATACTTGAAATGATGCCTTACGATGAATTTAAATTTTGTAAATCCAGATGATCTTAGAGTAAATGATGATCTTCAATTTGACTGTGTAAAAGTCGGACCAGATCAGAATCATCCCATTATCACTGTAGATAATGTTCTGGCAAATCCAGACCAATTTATTAAAAATATTGTAGAAAAAGCACCTGCAGAATTTAATGATCTGAGTAATCCAGAAGAAGTATTTCCTGGATATCAGGCACATTTAAGTATAGGTTTCTCTGATATACAGAAATTAGTCACTCTGTTTATCAATAAGTATACAGACTTCAATGACTGTGTTGAAGAGCAAATGCGATTCAGTCATCAAATTAATATCATGTACACTGATGTTAAATGCAAACGATTGCAACTTCAACCACATGTTGATCCTGCAATGTTCGCTTATGTTCTGTACCTAAACCCAGAAGAAGAATGTAAGGGTGGTACATCATTCTATGAACACAAACAGTGTGGTATTGTGAACATGGAAAATGTAGACAAGAGATTTAAAAGAACAGAGAATTACTGGAACTATAAAGAGTGGCAATATGATTTCTATAATCAAAAGAAAGATGATGAGATTGAACTAGACACTGCTCTAATTGAAGATGAATACGTAGAAGAACTTATGGTTCCCATGAAGTTCAATCGACTTGTAATTTATCCATCATATGTTTGGCATCATGCTGTTGTTAGACCAGGGTGGTTTAAAGATAACCCAAGAGTATCCATGTCTGGATTTGTTGCTGCTGACTACTTTCTATGAGACTTCTTTCTGATTATTTCTTTCATTATGAGAAAGTTTTAACTGATGTTGATCATGATAGATTGTTATATCTGTGTGATACTTTTCAATTTGAGGAAGTAAAGAAACCAGAAGGTGAATTTTATAACTTAGATGGATACAGATATCAAGTTGCATTAGAACCTGTCCATGGCGAGATATATGATCTAGTACATAAAGCAGTAATGCGAACCATGCCCAAAGTTTACAGGGATTTTGGTGACCTATTGCCTAAGGATTACGATAAATATAGCGGTTACTGGTTATGTAAATACCCAGAGAATGGGTTTTTATCATCACATTCAGACTCTGATGGTGATGCTACGTCTTTAACATTATCATATCATATAAATGATAATTATGAAGGCGGTGAATTGTGTTTCTGGAAAGACACTTACTTGCATAACGTTGCTAACTCAATGCATGTATATCCGAGTAATTTACTCTACCCACATGAGGTTAAACCAGTAACAAAGGGAATTAGATATAGTGTAATCGCCTGGTTTGGGAATCAAAAAGGAGAAACATGGTCAATTTAGAACTTCTACAAAAACTCATTAAGTCTGGTGAATATCCAAATCTAATCGGACAAGAAGATGTTGATAATATCCAGCGCATTGTAGATTCTAATGAGTCTTTATTTGCCAAACCTTGGTATGATAAAGGATCTGTTAGATTTGATGAAGGTTGTTACTTTGAAGTATCAACTACTAATGAAAAATCATATGGGTTTAGAAAGAAGATTCCTACGAATATTGAACAGTATCAAGCACATAATGGAACTATCTTCCATAATAAGATCTTTAAGTATCTTGGGTATATCTTAGGATATAAGTTTTACGCTTCTAATCCAGACCAACCACTAGAATATTTGTCATTCAATGGTGACTTACCACTATTCAAGGTAACCATTGATTGCATTGCTGCATTTGCTGCAAATGTTACGGGAAATAACAATACACAACCATTAAAGGATGCTTTATCTTACTTAGATTTCTCTGAGGTGGATGTGTTTGAGGTTCCCAATGCGGATCCACATAAAACTAATCAGGGTGAAACTGATCCCCCACCTAGACCATATAATATCGAAGATAATCACAGCGATACACACGAAGAAGAAGAAAATTTTGTGTGGGATTATGACATCGACACCATTGTTATTGATGTTTATAGAAAGACATTTAAGGTTGTTCTGTCTAAGAAATCGGGTGAAAACGCAGACAGACTAAGGAATGCCATCTCTCACATGTTTGATGAAAATACATCAATCTATAGAAACGTACAGAGTGTTCTTAATATCATGGATGGCGATTATTTCCAAAGTGAAGACATTGCATCTAGTATTGCATTGGAGTTTACTGCCGAGGGACTAAGACCACGTTTTGAGTTCCAAGTTGCTTCTTGGACATCTAAAGTTGCACCATTGGGACAACCAGCTTCAGATAACCAGAGAAGATATGATGAAAAGTGTGCATCTCATGACAGATCAGTGTCACATATAGTGTCTTCTGGCACTACATATAAGTGGTTACCCGATAATTGGTCCGAAGAAATCTCTAAATGGGAGAATTCTAACATTGCTGAGAATATTCATGGTGTTATGACTATAATTGTCGATAATAATGGCATAGAAGTTACTGATGCATTTGGATACAGTGGACCAAAAGGAGGACCTCAACCTACGAATAGTTAATGTATGAAAGTTGGAATGATCGGTTTAGGACGCATGGGAGAAGGAATGTCCCGTCGTCTTATTGCAGCAGGACACGAAGTATGGGGGTATAGGAACAACTATGAAAAAGCAAATGAGCAATATGAAAAGGGTTATATCAGTGGATGTACCACTTCTATTGAAAGCCTTGTTCAAGTAATTCATAGTTATAAGTCTGTTTCTGATAGGAAACCAGGCATCTTCATGATGGTTGTACCAGCAGAAACAGTAGAGGAGACGATCAATGAGTTACTACGATATTGTCGTGAAGGCGATATTATTATTGATCATGGCAATAGCAATTTTAAGGACAGTCGGAAAAGAGCAGAACGTCTTGCAAAATTGGGCATCCAATATATTGATTGTGGCACTAGCGGTGGTGTTTATGGTTTGGACCGTGGATACTGTCTTATGGTTGGTGGCGGAAATACTGCGGTCACCACTTGTGAAGGCATTTTTGATGCCCTCGCCCCAGGAATTGATGCTGCCCCCAGGACTCAACCTAACTCATGGGTAAGTCAAGCAGAGAAGGGTTGGTTACATTGTGGTGGACCTGGAGCGGGTCATTTTGTTAAGATGGTTCACAATGGTATTGAGTATGGTATAATGCAAGCATATGCAGAAGGATTTAACATCCTACACGAAGCAAATGCTGGTGCCAAGTATGTCAAAGCAGGAGATGCAGAAGTTGCCCCGATGGACAACCCTGCCGATTATTGTTATGACATTAACTGTGCTGAGGTGGCTGAGTTATGGCGTCGTGGTAGTGTTGTTGGGTCTTGGTTACTTGACCTTACCGCTGATGTTCTACGGAGTGATAGAGAACTTAGCAAATTCGATGGGGGAGTTAGCGACAGTGGTGAGGGTCGTTGGACGGTTCACGCTGCTGTGGATCTTGGCGTACCCGCTCCTGTCATCAGCACTGCGTTGTATGAACGTTTTAACTCGCGCCGTCTTGGCGCTTTCGCGTCCAAGGTTCTAAACGGAATGAGATATATGTTTGGAGGACATCACGTTAGATAAAGTAGGAAAGTATCTGTATGTGGGACATGCACATGGATCAACTAGAGAAGCGTAAAAAACAACTATGGGTAAAAGAAACCATAGATAATGCCTTGTGGGAATATTACTCCGAAAAGGGACTAGAAGTTCCAAATTGGAAGATGAATAAAAACCCACAATGGTGGAGAGACTATCTTATTGACCTTGGAATTGACCCACAAAACCTTTAGGAGCGGATTATGTTAGGACATGCCCTTGCAATCTTGGCAATACCCTTTGTATGTGCCACCCTCGCATTTGGAAGATTTAGAGGTGAGGTATCGTATTACGACTCAGAGGACTATAAAGGAAATGGAACAGCACACTGAACCGCAAACAAGTGGCATCGTTATCTTCGGTGCCACTGGGGATCTATGCAAGAAGAAACTAATACCCGCATTGTTTGAATTGTGGAAGAAAGATCTTCTCCCACATAACTTTTTAATCACAGGGTGTTCTAGAAGATCACCTACTCCAGCACAGTGGAAAGAATCTCTCGGGGACTATCCAGAAGAGTTTTTTCACCACCTAGATTATATCTCGGCAGATCTTGATAATGTCGATACGTTGAGACATTTGCCAGATTATATTCACGATAATACTTACTTTTTATCTGTACCACCAGAGAGGTATGAAAATGCCATCACCAATCTCAAAGAAACAGGACTCCTCAACGACCCAGATATTTCCCGTGTGGTTATCGAGAAACCCTTTGGGTACGATTATAAATCTGCTGATTCTCTACAATCTGTGGTTGCTAGACATCTACGCGAGAAACAAGTATATCGCATTGACCATTATCTCGGCAAAGATACTGTTAATAATATCCTTGCCACCCGTTTTAGCAATACTTTATTGGAACCACTTTGGAACCGCAACTTCATAGATGAAATACAGATCTATGCAACTGAAACTATCAGTTGTGAAGGTCGTTCACAATACTATGAAACTGCTGGTGCAGTTCGTGATATGTTGCAGAACCATATGTTGCAGGTTCTTGCATTGATTGCTATGGAAGCACCATGTAGAATGGAGTCTAATGAAATAAGACGTGAAAAAACTAAAGTTCTTGCTGCAACTAGATTGGGTGAGAGGTTAGTGTGTGGACAGTACATAGGATATAAAGATGAGGAGGGAGTTGATCCAGAAAGTAATACTCCTACATTTGTTGCTGGTGATCTTTATATTGATAACTGGAGATGGCAAGGTGTTCCATTCCACTTCATGACAGGTAAAAATATGCCTTATGGGTGTGTAGAAGTGGTTGTTAAACTAAAAGCACCACCATTACAATTATTCGAAGGTGAAGTTAATGATCGTATTGTGATTCGATTACAACCACACCCCCACCTCGATATGAGAATTGATATTAAAGCACCAGGATTAACAGATCATGTTGAAACTGCCACTTTAACTCATCGTTATCCTGATTGGTTGGCAGTTGATGGATATGAAAAACTTTTATATGATGCAATTAGTGGTAATCAATCTAACTTTGTCCACGCAGATGAAGTATTAGAATCTTGGAGAATCGTTAATGACCTTCTATGTACTGGCAACTCTTGCCCGATTCGCACTGCTCCTTACCTTTATCATCCTGGCACTTGGGGTCCACAATACAAAACCGAAAGAATAACTAACTGGGATTATCCATCATGAGAGATAAAATTATATTCATTCTTCCATTCTTTCAAGTTATCATTGCTTTAGTAACACTGTCTAGATTACCTGAACCACCACCACAATACTTTTGCCAACAACCGACATATGATCTATTAGTTTGTAATCCAAATAAACCAGAAAATCTCAACCTACGATGATGCACCAACTAGGACATATTGCAAGAATAGTAATGGAAAACCCCATCGCTTTAGGAGCAATGGGGTTTTGTTTGGTATTTGTTCCTATCTTAGGAATGTGGGCAGTTCACAAATATGGTTGGGAACATTGGGAACCATTCACTAAGAAACATTAGGCATATCTATAACCATTGTCGGAAGTAGTGAACTTGGCACGGTTATTTCCACCGCCTCCGCCACCGTTTCCTCCTCTACCACTGCGGTCTCCATTATATCCGCAACCGTGTTGATCGCCTCCGCCATCGTTACCACGACCGCCGCCATTGCCGCCGGCACCAGAGGCACCCCAACCGCCGCCACTGCCGCCGCTACCTCCACCGCCGCCATTTCCTCCTGCTCTGCCGTTACCTCCACCGCCGCCATTGCCGCCCTGACCGCCTTGCCACACGGCAGTGTCAACCCATGATGATCCATTCCAGGCATATCCTCTGCCCCATCCACCTCGTCCACCATTTCCGCCACCACCACCATTGCCACCATCTCTACGGCAATCTCTTGCCCTACCATTACAGAACCAACCAGTACATTTAATGACTCCAGAGTGACCTCCACCGCCACCTCTGCCGCCATTTCCTCCACCGCCGCCACCGCCGCCGGCACCTTTTACTCTGCCTACCCATACAGAATCGCTAATCTTTGTTGGACTTGCGAGGTGAATTGCCCAACCGCCATCATTTCCTCTACCGCCACCACCATTGCCTGGTTGTCCTGGTTCACCCATAGCAAATCCATTACCAGCAGTTTCTAACTCAATCGTGCCTTGACCAGAATTATTGAATCTAAGAGCAGGATTATTAATATTGATTGCACCTGCATGTCCACTTAGTCTGGTTGTTTTGTTTAATTTACTTGTCCAAAGTGTGTCACCATAAACTTCCCATCTCATTTGTAGATGAGAGAAGTTGCCATTACAGTGACCACTTACTTTATTAGTACTGTTTCTAAATTGACTGAAACTAATAGTTCCTCCAGTAGGAACATTGTTATTATTGGATACATTAACAACAGCGTTTCCGCCACGATAATATGTGTTGATGGAATTTCCTCCACCAAAATTACTCTTTAGTGCAGAGAAAGAAATAGAACCACTACCGAACAGAGTATTATAAACTAGACTGACAGATCCATTTCCAATAATATCTGATGGAAGTTCAGTACTCGATGATGAAGACGCTGGTGATAATAGATCCTCATTACCAGGGAAAGGAACTTCATTATCCCAAATATCAAAACTAATTGGTTCGTTGACAGATAATGATGCAGATAGAGAATCATAGTTCATAAGAACAACTGAATTATTCTCATCTACAACATAAATTTTATCTTTATTGCCGTTGAATTGTGCAAGAAAATCTTGTGCAGACAACCACTTGACACAATCTCTACAGTCTCTTGTGCTGGTGATAGATTGTCCTTCAGCGGGACATCTGCAAATCGCGTTTACAAGAATTGTTCCTGGTTTTGAGAACCATGCTGTAAACTCTTTGTTTTCGTGATCTCCTACTGGATCTAGAAACTCTTCAGTAGTAAGCACAACAATAGATCTGATTCCAGATGTTCTTTCAGGATCTAACTCTTCTTCTCTATAATATATCCTACAAGGAAAATCTCCTTGGGTTGCTAGTGTTTTATATACTTCTTCGTGACACTTGATATTATATCTTACAGGAGTCCACTCAGTTATATTAGTTCCAGAAGCAGCATCCGAATCACATTTTCTTTCAAGGTCCGATTGCATACGAACCCATTCTTGATTTGTTTGTACTTCCCTTTCCATACAAATAAGATAGTATTTCCTGCCCTATTTAGTGTTCTAAATAAAAATGACTCGATGATTTATTATGTCTGACCACAAAGAATATCTAACAAAACGCAAAGATGCTTTAGAAAAAGAGATTCAAGAAATGTCTAAAGCGTTTGAAGTAAAGAAAGAAGAGTTTCTCAAGATTCTAGGTGCTATTGAAATGCTAGAGATTCTTGATAAAGAAGCAGCTATGGATGCTGATTGAACTCTGACAGAGTTATTATACGAGAATGCTTAGGGTCGGTCAAGTGCCGACCCATTTTAATTTCTTATGGGTTTAGGGGGTTGACAATACTGCCAGAATCTGACATACTTACTCATGTCGGACGGGTTACGACCCACGAAGACATCTAACCTACACTCCAAGGAGTTTTTATTATGTCTAGCAAAAAAGAGAACATCGGTTTCGGTAAGGTCGATACTGTCGCGAAATCTTCGCTGACAACTTATCGCAAACTCGCGATGAAGATGCATCACACACCTGCATTTAAGTTCATCGACATTCTACGGAATTGTGGACGTGACCGCACTGTGCAACGCGAATCTGTGTGGCGTTCTATTCCTGGCAAACAGTCTTCTTACATGAGTGCAGTTGCTCATGGTTTCTCCTCTACTACTCTCTTTCACCTTGTGAATCTGGTAGAGACTATCAACAACTTGCAACCGATGGCATCTCGTTACGGGAATCCCCGTGACATTCAGTTCATCGATCACATGCAATCTTTCATTGATCAGGGTTACACTCACATCCACATTGATGGTGGTAACCGATCTGATACTTTGATTGATTGGTATGACAACAAGGTCTGTCTTGAACCTGGCAACTATATTATCAACGTCAATGGTGATGATGTTATTGTTGCTCTGTGCAAGACTAACTACTACACCCGTGAGAATCTGATTGCAGAGGGTGGAGATTTCCTTCTGTTGTCTGATTCTATTGATAACCAACTGTTCCTGTTCATTGAGTACAAGGATCTGACTCGTGATGAGCGTTCTGATCTATTCCGCAAACTGAATGACAACGAGAACCTCAATGCTGAGGAACTTCGTAACTGTTCCACCGCAGATATTTGTGGTTGGATTCGTGACATGAATGACCTCTACAAAGAGACCTTCTGTCTCTCTAATGACAAGATCTCGTTTGTAACGAAGTCCAATACACTTCGCTACAAGTTCTGTGCATATCTTGCATCACTTGCAAACTACTATGCTGCAGGTGTTTCCACCTCGAATGATCCTTGGCAGTCCAAGGTTCTTGATGAAGAGTATAGTCCCAACTCTATTACTGAACAGAAGTTCCCTGAGTTCAAAGAGTTCTTTGAGGGTATCTTTATTCCCTTTGTTCGTGACTATCTGATGGAGTATGGCACTAACTTCGGTGCTGGTGGTAAGGGTCGCAATCGTCTGATCGATCTTTATATTCTCTTGGTCGATGTGTACAAGTCTGGTGGTGAACTTGCACGGGACAGTAAGCGTAAGTTGAACTACGACGCTTTCTTCCAGACATACAAGGAACTCATCAAACCCTTCTGGTCTGATACCACTGCAAAGTATGAAACCAGTGCAAACGGACAGACCAACATGTGTACGTTCGTTGACCTCTACGGTGCTAATACTTACTACAAGATGAAGCACCGCAAGGCATTCCTGGACAATGTTGTTATGCCTGTGATGCAAGAACGTGGTATCTTTGTCAAGAAAGATCCCGTGCGTTATGCACCTCAAGAGTGGAGGATTCCACTGTGGTCTCAACAGGATCAGAAGTGTGCTCTCACTGGTGAAATCATCCCCTTCGAGTGGGTTGAAGACGGTGAAAAGACTCACATGGATCACATCAAGGCACACGCAAAGGGTGGACAAACGATCTTCGAGAACATGCAACTTGTCCTCGCAGACGCAAACTTGGAGAAGAGTGATTCGTGATAGAAATCGTTGACGATTTCCTCCCCCAAGGGGAGTTTGAAGGACTCAAGGATCTCGCCCTAGGAGGGCGACTTCCTTGGTTCTGGGCATCATCTTCAGTACATCTTGACGATGGTTGTCCACAGTTCTCCCACACTTGTTACGATAACTTAGAACCAGTCTCTCCAATATGGCAGAACGTTGCTCCTATTATTTCTAGGATCAATCCATATGGACTGATGAGAGTTAAGTTCAATGCTACTGCAAGAACTCATGAAATCGTCAAGAAACCTCTCCACTATGACATCACAAGTGACATGAATGGAGAGGTTCCTATCCAAAGTAAAATCTGCATCTATTATTTGAATACCTGTGACGGATATACATATTTTGAACAGGGTGATGTGGTTCCTTCAGTTGCCAATAGGGCAGTCTTCTTCACGGGAGATCTAAAACACGCAGGAACATCTACTACTGACGCTGACCTCAGGGTCGTACTTAATATCAATTTCATGTAATGGATCTCTTTCCCACATTAGTTGAAGCATACGATCTCACTTCCTTTACTGAGGAGGTGAGATCTTTTCGTGGTGTTGTAATGGATGCCATTGAGAATAAGAAGAATAGTGATCATTCTCTTGCTGTCAATGGTAGAAGTAGTCATGGAGGATATGATCCACTGACTGATCCTAAGTCTCGACCTTTGTTGGAGATCTTTCAACGTTGTGTGCAGGATTACTCAACCAAAGTTGCATCATGGCCTACTGTAATCTCTGGTGGTTGGTATAATGTACTGCCTCCTGGAGGTTATACTGAGAGACATAGACATGAATCTAGTGTCATCAGCGGTGCTTTCTACCTGAAACTGCCAGAAAACAGCGGAAATCTCTATTTTATATCTCCACTGCAACAATATCGCATGTGTGAGATGCACGTTAAACCAAACTATTATCAGAACTCTGCTGCAGAGATGAATTTGCAAGAGAACTGGTTATATATTTTCCCAAGTTGGTTGGAACATGGTAGCAAACCAAATGAGAGTGATGAGGATAGGATCACAGTAAGTTTCAATACTTACCTGGATAATAATCATGATTCTCCTGGATTCATTGACTATATGGATAATCTAAATGGAAATTCGTGACATTTGTCCTATTCCCCTAGGTGTTGAAGTCTGCCCCTTTCATGAGAATGTCAAGAAATTAGTTCTTGATGAAATTGAAGAACATCGTAGTGACAATAGGCATAAAAAATTAAATGATAGGAATCTAGAACATCTAGACTACTACTCACCAATTCATGCAGATAAGTATACTGAATTAAGACACTGGATAGAATTGCAGGCGGAGATATATGCTCACGATATACTTAAGTATGATATTGGTGAGATGATGATCACTGACAGTTGGTTGAATGTGTGTCATCCTGGTGGTTATCAATATCCACATGCCCACTGTAATTCTGTTATCTGTGCCTTGTACTATGTAAGTTTTGATGATGAAGTTGATCCGCCCACATACTTCTATCAACCTAATCCTGCCCAACAGTATAGGGATGACATGGTATTCATGTTGACAAAGAAGAATCAAACCAAGTATAATTGCCCTAACGAAGTGGTAGGAATGGAGGGAACTCTTATACTATGGCCTTCTAATGTTGTCCATGGATATAAGAGAAACAATACCGATTCCAGTGATAGAATTACATTCTCTACCAATCTAATGCCTACACGAGTAGGATCATATAAAATCTCTCCGTTGTCAACGGAAGATAGAAATAAACAAGTTTCTGCACAACGATCTGGTCAACTTTGGGACTCTCCTGATTTCTTATGAAAGTACAAATTGTAGATTTACCTAATCCTGGCATCTTACAAATCAAACTTGATAAAGATCAAGTTGATAATTTGTGGAAACTTGCTCGTAAGTATGCACCCGAAGATTCTAAGTGGGATGGTAATGAATTATTGGATATTCCACTAGAACAGAAACAATATGCTATGCGTGATGACGATGATTCATTCACTCAAAGTGTTTTGATGCCATTGATATCAGACTACTTTGAGAAGTTCTGCAGCACAGGTGTATTGCCTTTCATACATAGGACTACTCACTATCATGATCTTTCACTGAATAGGTTCTGGGTGAGAGCAGCGGAAGTCAATGATTATCAGACTCTTCACAGTCATCAAGGAGTCTTTAGTTTTGTTGTATGGATGCGTATCCCTTTCGATGGTAATGTAGAGAGGAACATACAAGGTGGTTTTAGACCACAGGCAGGAGATTTCAGTATAATTTACACTGATATATGTGGTACAACTGAAAGGAAAGATTGGGTTTTAACTCCTGATTTTGAGGGCACGATGTTATTGTTTCCTAGTACACTAAATCATGTTGTATATCCACATCAAACTGGTGACGGATATAGAATATCAATCGCTGGAGATATTTCTCTGAATAGTCATATCACAATGGACCCAGTATCTCCCACTGAACTAGGATAATCATGGAAGTATTAGAGATTTTGCCACAACCATTGGGGATTGTTCCTTGTCCCTTTCATGATGAAGTTAAGGCACTAATTAAAAAAGAAATCACAAAAGGTCAGAGTAATCTAGAGTCTAATCCAAATACTGATGAGTTAGTCCACATTGATCATTATTCTGTCCTCGATAAACCTGAGTTCCACAAGTTGAGAGACTGGGTAGAAGAACAGAGTGCCATCTTCCTAGAGAATGTTATGGGAGAGTATGTGCAAGAAGGTGTGATAGTTACAGACAGTTGGATCAATATCTGTGACGATGGTGGTACACAAGCACCACACTATCATACCAATTCGTATGTCACTGCACTGTATTATGTGAACTTCAATGAGAATCACACACCCACATACTTTGCTAAAACAACTGGTGTTCAGATCTATCCTAACACCGCCAATCTGACTCTGCCTCATACTAACAATACTAGGTTTAATCAGATGGACGAAGTTAGACCTAACGAGGGTGATCTATTCTTATGGCCTTCTACTATCATTCATGGATATAAAACTAACCATGAAGACAATCGTATTACTCTCGCCATCAACGTCATGCCTAAAATGATGACCAATGGTGATTATGGGTGGAAAGTTGAGAGACTGAGTAACGAAGATAGAACACAAGTTATTGACAAAAGACGTACAAATAAGATATGGTTTAGACCTGACTTTGAATAATTATGTTTGTAGAAAATCCTATTACATTTAAGCAGGAAGAAGTGCCTGCAGATATTATACAATACTGTGATTCTTTCACATTACATGCAGATCATGAAGATTTGCGTTATCTTGATTGTGTGTGGATGCATATGGGTTACTATGGTGTACCCAAGAGTGTCATGAAAGCACACCGAGATGAATGGAATCCTCCCGTAATACCTGTATTTGAATAATGAACTGGATTGGTTGGATTAGAACCAAGTCGAACAGACTTGAGTCCTCTACATTTACTACTCTCAACAACAATATACATGATGCAACAGCAGAAGTTGCATCACGCACTGGTGCTAAGTATGTCTCACTATATCCCACGCAAGATCCAGCACCAGCACCAAAGATCCCACCTGCTGTTGCTACTGCTGCTAGTGTTGCTGCAGGTGCAGGAACTGCCTTTACTGAATCTGATTTTGGGTTCTTAATCATTGGTGGACTTGCTATTATCTTTTGGCCTATTACACTCACAATCTTTATCATTTGGTTTATCAGATGGTGGAGGAAAAGAGATGTCATCCGAGGACTTATCTCAGTATTTGTATCATATTTGCCATGGTCCATTAAATTACCTCTGAGGCGTCGTTATGAGTGGTTGAACTAGATTGTACTGTGACAGTCAAACAACCTGCACACAGACGCTCCTAGAGGGGTCTCAGACGTGCAATACTATAAGAGTCAAAGGAATGGCGCATGACTGCAACACTCGCTAAAGAGAAAATCTCTCTTAAGGTTCTCAGACATACTGAACAACTGTGTGAAGCATTGAAGGATGACTTCAAACGTTATTCTATCAAGGCACACTTTGCTTCTATTGCTCGTGCAATTCAAGAGGGTGACAATCAATCCACGATAGATTATCACAATCGTTGTATTGATGACATCAAAGATGAGATTGGCATCTATCAGTATGTGATCGAGTCTGGTCGTAAGTATCACAAAATCATCATGATTGATTCTAGTGGTTCTCGATCTGTCCATGCATTTGTGGATCGTATGACTGGCGAAGTCTACAAGTCTGCATCATGGAAATCACCCGCAAAGGGTGTTCGCTACAATCTTCTCATCATCTCTTCCCGTGAAGAGTGCATGATGCGGGCAGATTGGGCAGGTAGTTACCTCTACGTCCGATAAATAAAACGACATCTGATAACATTATGGCAGACCAACAGTTTTCTATTCACAAACAAGAGATTCTCCAGAAACAACTCAAACAAACCATGAGTTCTCTGGGTGAAGTAGATAAGCGCATCAACGAACTAGAGGCGCTTGTGCTTGCATCTTTCAAGAAAATGCAAGTGGATCAAATTGCTCTCTTTAACATGATTTCCGAAGTTAAAGAAGCAAGAGAGGCGGCAGAAAAGTTTGATCTAGACGGCATGCCTGCTCAGATCCCAACTGCACCACCTGAAGAAGTGGCACCACAGGGTTGACAACCACCACAAACTAATCTAATCTAACTGAGTACACAACACTACATCATGAACAACGATTTCGATTTTGAGTACAACGATTTCGATGAACTTTACGAGTCGATGATGGAAACTGGTCCCGAAGATTGGTTGCCTTCTTGTGGAGTTAAAGAACAGTTTGATACTGAAACTCTGAAACTTCTCAATCAATTCTGATACCATGTGCCAGTACGGCAAACTGTCCACTGTCTCTTGACGGTGGACTTTTTTTATGCAATGATATATGTATCGAAGGTTAATTGATGCAACTCCGTCCCCATCAACAACGTGCAGTCGATGCAATGTTTGCTCACCATAAAGGTCAAATCATTGTACCTACTGGTGGTGGCAAAACTCTAACGATGATCGTTGATGTTCAGGTCAATCACGATATTATCAAGAAAGGAATCACTACAGTTGTTGTAGCACCCCGCATCCTTCTTGCAGAACAACTGTGCTCTGAGTTCTTGGAGGTTCTTGATACTACCTACACTCATGTAATGCACGTTCATAGTGGTGAAACTCATCACTATTCTTCTACCAAACCCGAACAGATTCACCTGTTCGCTAACACTGCCCGTTCTGTTGGTGAGAACGTTATTATCTTCACCACCTACAATTCTCTTCATCGTGTGATGGAGGCAGACATTGAGGTCAATAACATCTATTTTGATGAGGCACATAATAGTGTCCAGAAGAACTTTTTCCCTGCGACTGAGTTCTTCTCTCATGAGGCAGATCGTTGTTATTTCTTTACTGCAACTCCCAAACATTCCCTCACTCATCGCAAACCAGGCATGAACGATGTTGAGGTTTATGGTCAGGTAATTTGCAAGGTTCCTGCACCTGAACTGATCAACGGTGGTTTTATCATTCCCCCTAAAGTTACCGCAGTCAAGATGCACACTGCAATCGGTGATGTTGCTGTGCGTGACTGCAATATGATTCTCAATTTGCTTCACAACGAAGACAACATGGAGAAGGTCATGGTAGCAGCACGTAAGACCAAAGACATTAACAATCTCGTGACTCAAACTGAGTTTGTTGCTAAGTGCAATCTTGAGGGTCGTGATGTACTCTGGATCACCAGCAAGTATGGTGCATTTGTTAATGGTAAGAAGGTCAATCGTGAGGTATTCTTTGACACTATGAATGCCTGGGGTGGTGATCCAGACCGCAAGTTTGTTATGTTCCACCACTCTATTCTCTCTGAGGGTATCAACGTCAGTGGTCTTTCTGCATGTATTCTTATGCGTAACATGGACTACATTACCATGGCACAGACTATCGGTCGTGTCATTCGTTTGAACAAGGAAGACGCAAAAGATCTCCGCACTGGTGTCATCACTCCTGGTAAGTTGGAGACCTATCGCAAACCCTTCGGCAAATTGTGTGTCCCTGTCTACTCTAACGTCGGCATCAGTACACACAAACGTCTGCAATCTGTTGTGGACATTATCTTCGAGAAGGGTGAACCTGCCATCTCTGAGGTTCGCAAATGAACTACACTAAACAACAACTAATTGATGCACTTCAACGGGAGTATGAGTGGTTATGCCACGATGATTTCGATCCTGATGAAGATCTGACAATGGAAGAACATCTAGATATGCTACAACAACTATCCTATGATGAGTTGGTGGAGGAGACATCAACCGATGACATCTTCACTCTAGATGAGTTCATGAGGACGTATGGGTAAAGAGCAAAAGTATTACAACTTTAACTCTACTATGTTAGACCCAGTTTGCGTGAGAGATTATGTCTCACCAGACGGCATGTGGGCAGTAGTGCCATGCATTGGTGAGAAAGAGTGGGTTATCATTCACAATGGAAGTGTGCTCAGTGATGTATCACGCACATTCCAAAGTGCCATGAGTAAGGTAGAAAAATACAAAAAGAGGAAATCTCCCAAGAAAGCGACCTCTACCCCGTCCACTGCATCTAAAACAAAGAAAAAAAGGAAATCAAGTGGACAGTCCAACAAAGTGGCACAGTCAACGGGAAATCCCCTGCTTGATGCCCTACAATGATCGTATCGACACAAAACACATGACTACGAAACTGAAGCGAATCTGTGTCAGTCCTGTCTCTCGTAAAGCAAAGAATCGCTTTGCAAATGAGATGGATTCTTTCCACACTTGCACTGTAGAATCGACTCGTGAGTTAGGTGGAAAACAGTGGATGTTCCTCAAATCTCTTAACGGTAACTACTTCTTTTGGGTTCCTGAGGGTGGATCTATGGACTGGAAAATTGAGAAGTAATGCTAAACCCACAGTCAATTCTCAATGAACAACAACTCTCACTCTTACGCATTTTGATTCAATCTGAAGTTAAGTATGCACTCATGGAACAGCAACGAACTGATCCTGATGTATTAGAACAACAGAAAGAAATCTGCAACATTGTTTATGACAACTTTATCCAAATGTCCACATGAACTTAGAGAAATCGGTTTTAGACATGCACCACCAGATGATTACAAATACGAGGCAATTCCTTACAAAAGTAATGTTATTGCAATTTGGATTGTATCTACTCGTCGGTGGATCTACAATAATGGTGATGAATCTCGTTGTATCTGGGGATTCTATAATACAAAGAAACGAACCTTCCACGCTCCAATCAACTCAACAAAAGTTGGAGATGAGGTAGACTTTAACCTCACAACTCCATATTCAGCAATGCAACTCAATCTTAACCCATTAGAGAGGTGTTTCCAATGAGAATGATCGACAAAATCCGTGACAAATGCATTGAAGTCATGGAAGAACAATATATGGCACGTCTTGAAATTCTTGTCAATGAAGAACAATACGAAGACGCTCGTGCTATTGTTTCTGAGATGTCAATCGAAGGAATGGATGATGAAGAACGTGTCACAGATTTCATTGATGATCTAACTGAGTTCTCCGACGAAGATATTGCTCACATTGTGTGGAATCAAATTGACTAAAGACAACAAAGATCCTGAGAAACTATTACCCTCAGCATCAAAACATATTAAATACTTAAACCAACTAAAACGGGATCTAAAACGAAACCCAAAGTTCAAAGTTCGCAAACCAAAGTCTAGGTAACATGTACCATCTAAATTGTCATCTGAATCATGATCAATACAACCTCTTATGTGAGGCATTGTACCACTACAGTGAGACACTATCAGATGCCAATATGGATGAGGATGTGATTATCTTAGAACAGGTTGAGGATATATTATCGGATAAGATGAGACGCATTGAAGAATAACACATGGCACCCGCAAGGGTGCTTTTTTTTGTGCAAATTGCCTTTTATATAAAAGCATTCAAAAAACAGCAGCATCATCGTTTTGGAGTGTGACTATATAAAAACTGTCACACTACCCCTTGATTTTGGGGTTTTTCGTGGGTTATTATATACTCATGAAAAACACACACCTAGAGCATCCCGAAGACGCGATTTTATCAGGTCGTGATGCTTTCAACAATATGCTGCAGTTTCTGCGTGATCGTAACAGCACTGCCACTGTAAAGTGGGACGGAGCACCTGCTATTGTCTTCGGAACTTATAAAGGTCGTTGGTTTGTTGGTACAAAGTCTGTATTTAATAAAGTAAAAGTCAAGATTAACTATAGTCATCATGATATTGATATAAATCACAGCAACAACTACAAGGTTGCTGCTATTCTGCACACTTGTTTTGATTGTTTGCGTCGGACTGCTGGTATTTGGCAGGGTGATTTTATAGGTTACGGTGGCACTGACACATATACTCCCAACACTATTACATATAAGTTTGATCAAGAGATTGAAGAGGGTATTGCTGTAGCAGTTCATACTAATTACCTTGGTGGTGATCTAAAGACATTATCTGCTAATTTTGATGCACAATTTGATAGATATGCTTGTGGCAGTAGTGATACCAAATACTTAGATACTCATGCAACAATTACCTCCCGTAGTCGTAGAGTTGACTACCTTATTGGTCTTGCTACTTTGGTTGCGTCTGTTGTTAGATTACCTGACATCAAAAGAGGACGAGAACTGAAGATTGCCGTCAATAAGTGTATTCGTGGACAGAAAGATATTTCCAATGCAGGTATGGGTATCCAACTGACTTTGCTGTACAAACTTATCATCCAGATCAAGCATCTTCTCATGCAAGGTATCACCTCCGAGGAGAACGTTCAGTGTCAGTTTGAGGGTGTAGATTGTGCTCATGAGGGTTTCGTTATGACCAACAAGTTTGGTACTTACAAACTGGTCAACCGTAGAGAGTTCTCCTACCGTAACTTCACTAAAAAGAAGGACTGGTAATAAATATATCGACGTATTTGTTCACAAAAATGACAAGATTTGGAGAATTGCTGGGTGGAAAGCGCCCAGAAGCACCTGCACCCGCCGCTGCACCTGAAATTGCACCCGAAACCGTAGAAGTAACTGAATCGCCAACTGTAGATGAAGATACTACTGCATACGAAGAACTTATCGAAGAAGAAGTAGCAGAACGTGAAGAAGTTGCACCTGCCGCTGAAGCGGAGGAAGTGCATATTGACCCCAATGCAACATATAATTTCATTAGAGAGTGACAGTTGAGGCACTGTCCACCATCGCTTGCAAAGGGCGGTGATCAGTGCAATACTATAAGAGTCAAGGGGAGAGGTTAATTCTCCCCTCCACACATTTCCTCTTTCATTATGGCAACTCGTTCCCGCATTGGTATTCAACTTGCAGACGATTCTATCCTGTCTGTTTATCACCACTGGGACGGTTATCCTGAGTGGTTGGGTCGTATTCTCACCACACATTACAACAGCAAGGATAAAGCATCCGAACTGATTGATGGTGGTGACATGTCAACTTGCTGGACTAAAGATCGTTGGACTGGTAAGCAAATTGCTCCCTATGTGATTGAGCAAAAAGAGTCCGAAGAGTATGGTCCTCAGTATTACTCTGGACGCGGAGAATCTTGCCCTCCTCGTTATGATCAGACTGTGGAAGAGTTCTTAAGTCAAGGTGAAGAATACTCCTACATCTTCCGCAAAGGTGAGTGGATTTGTTATAATATGAATGAGTTTGATGATCGTAAAGGTCCAGAGATTGTTGCAATTCCCGAAGGAGCACTTGCCGTATGAGAATTGCACTAGGCACTATCATTATCCTCCTCGGAGCAAACATTCTTGTGAGTGTTCTTAACTCTGACATGACTAAAATGATGAAGGAAAGGAATGAACAGATTTGTAAGTTACAGGGGACATGTTGATGTCCCTATGAGAATTGTAGGCAGTTTTCTTGTCATTACTGCCTACTTTGTTATTCTACACGTCAACACTATTGCAGGAGTCGCTATTAACTTGGTTGCAGATGTGATCTCTGTTCCATACTTTGTTCGTACTAAATCATGGGACGTTGTTATCATGTTGGCATTTCTTTTGTCAATTAGTATAAGCAAATTGGTAGTGTGACAGTTGCCGTACTGCACACCTTTTCCCCCATTGGGGTCGATTCTGTGTCATATTAGGATCATGGAAAACAACGCAACTCAAGTGACTCTCTTCTCTCAAGGTATCAAGTTCGAGCAATACTGGGGCAGCGAGTTGACTGCTACTCACATGCGGTCTGCTTCTGTCTATCGTTTCATCGAGAATAACGACATCTCGATTAAGCACACTGCCGTTCGTAAGAATAACGAATGGGTTGATCAGTTTGTTGTTTATCATCGCACTGTGACTGCTTATCACGAGAGTGGCAATGTTCTCTCTACTGAGAACAATCCTGTCGAGAGTTTTGATAACTGGTTGGATGCATATTACTGCGGTGTGCAGTGTGTCAACAACCTCAACATGGAACTGATCGCTAACTGAAATCATGAACAACAACAACGGTTTGCTTTACACTCGAAACCAGAATGAACTGGTTTGGTATCAAGAACACATCTATCAGGATGGTGCTCTTATCGGTGAAATCTTCACTAACATTGATGGCGAAGGATACAATCTTCGCAAACTGACTAAAGTTGGACACTCTGCAATTATGCAGACTATTGCACACTTTAACACTGTGTGTGATGCAAAAGATTTTGTTAATCAAGCAGGAGGATTGTGATGGATTCGTTTCACATGGATACAGTAATCGCTGAAGGTACATATAGAAAACAGTTGCGTAATAGTATTGCAGATCTTGTAGCAGAGTATTTGACTGATGATGATCTAACCCCACAAGATTTCCTGGATGATATTCTTGGAGAGGTAAAAGAGTGGACGGACTATCATGAAACGCAGTTGCAGAAGTGTAGCACTATCTACCTCAAATTGAATGGGTTAGCAAAGTAAAATTGTGACAGTCGCCGTGCTGTCCACCATCGCTTGATTTCCGCACCGATCGGTGCAATACTATAAGAGTCAAAGGAATCGCATCAAATGCAACTCACCTCCAAAGATGGCAACATGGTTGTTGACTTCTACCCCGTCAAGTTCTACGATGGAACTATCA
>Ga0208162_1000418_pt1 | contig 24787 bp, 29 predicted proteins | sample CB_VirMetaG_4_FD_184539 | JGI IMG/M metagenome (GOLD analysis project Ga0208162, IMG submission 184539) | Freshwater to marine saline gradient viral communities from Chesapeake Bay - CB_1508_1M Viral MetaG (SPAdes) (version 4) | ecosystem: Environmental > Aquatic > Marine > Coastal | place: USA... | reverse complement strand
AATCCCTATTCCCACCACTACTGTCACCTTGGCCTCCTGGCTTCTGGACTGAGTGTGTGACGTCAAATACCACAGGAACAGAAAAATTGTCACGCATATACTGGATGCCAGTAAAATCAGTGACCAAAGTATTATACCCAAAACTAGTACCCCTTTCGGTTATCCAAACTTCTCTAGCACCTTCAGTTTTACTTAGTATACCTTTAACATCCCAAGGTGCCAAGAATTGCCCTTTTTTGATATTTACAATTTTATTTGTTTTACATGCTGCTTGAATTAAATCTGTTTGTCTACACAAAAATGCAGGAATCTGTAACACGTCGATTGCATAATTGAATTGATTACATATTGCTTTTATCTGCATAACATCATGTACGTCTGTTAATGTTTTAACATTTATTTTTTCTTTAATATCAATAAAGTCTTGCATAGTTGCAGGCATTCCTACTCCACGTTTGCCTGCTATGCTTGTTCTATTTGCTTTGTCAAAACTTGCTTTAAAAATATATTCAATGTCAAACAAGTCACATACACGTTTGCACTCCGATGCAATCTCTAAACTTTGTTCTAGTGTTTCGTGTTGACACGGTCCTGCAATAATTCTCATGTTAGTCTCCATCCTTTATAATATAATAGAGATTTAGTGTTTTGTCAAGTTGTTTCCGCAGTGTAGGATGTGTATCTGCTAAAGCAAACAGTTCTCGCCAACTGTCGTATCCTAGATATCCTTGTGCTTTTGCAACACCTTCTGCATCACCGCCTATAATCCATCTACCTGGATATATGCTTTTTTTAGGTTCGTCTCTAAACCTAGCATAAACTACACCTCCAGCTCTTTCATATATTAGTGCTTCTCCTGCTAGGTCTTTATTTTTTGGTCTAAGCATCACGCATTCCGTTGAATACTGTTTTTACAAAGTTGTTATTATCAGAAGATATACTTTCAATCAACTTATATTCCATGTTAAGATTTTTTAATAATGTACCAAGTGCATTTACATCTTTAGGTAAACACATTCCGCTGTAACCTCGTAACTGTTTATTAACATCTAAATACAAGTCATTTGTTTTACCCGTAGTAACATATGCTTCTTTTACTTTACTATAATCACATTCAAACTCTTCGCAAACTTCATACATAATATTTGCAAAAGTTATACGCAGTGCAGCGTATGCATTATTATAATATTTTAAAACTTCTGCTTCAGTAGGCGAAAGTTGTTTTATGTTTTCAGGTAAACGTCCGTGAGCTTCTTTTATTTTTTTAAAAACGTATGGATCATTTGTACCAACTGCTAACAAGGTTTGATTGTTAATAAAATCATCTGCTGCACAACGTTCTCGTAAAAATTCTGGAGAATAACATATTATCAAGTTGTTATATGTTTGTATCATAGTTTCTGTAAATCCTATAGAAACTGTACTTCTAATACACACAATACCTTTGTAGTTAAGTGTATTTAAATCATCTAATACTTCCTCTACAATCTGTGTATCACAGTCTCCATTAAGATCTGGTGTTGGTACACAAACAAATACAATCTCTGTATCTAATACATCTTCTATGCTTGTGTCGAACTTAATGTCGTGTGTAATAACTTGATGCTGTAAAAGAGCAAATCCGGCACTGTTAGCACTGCCAACAACACCCATTCCGATAATACCTAGTTTCATAATAAACTTTCCACTGTTTTCTTTAATCCTTCTTCTAAGGGTGTATAGTCTGTAAATCCTGTAAGTGTTTGTACTAATGTTGTGTCAGGACATCTACGTGTAGCACTGCCTACAGGCCCTGGGCGTATTTCTAATCTATCAGGATTAATACCCATGTAACCCATGATTAGTTTTGCTACAACACTTATCTGCGTTTCTACATCTCTACCTACATTTACAGTTTGATTGCTACCTGTTTTAACCAAGATGTCTGTCATACGCACAGCATCGTCTACGTAGCAAAAACTGCGTGTGTCGTTGCCGTTAATATAATACTTACCTTGTTTGCAGCGTTCAATAAACTCGTTTACAAAATGATCTATTTGCCTTGGACCGTAAACATTAAAGTAACGTATAATAAGATACTCAAGTCCACTGTTTGCCACCAAGTTTTCACCTAATGCTTTTGGTATGCTGTAACTCCAACGTGGGTTAGTTATATCATTAAACATGACAGGAACTGATTCATCAGTAGGTACATGATGATATCCGTTGTCAACTGTGCTGTTAAATATTTCACAAGTGCTGGCAAATACAAACTTAGTGTTTGTACTGTGATAGCGTTTTATTAGGTTTATGGTTGGCAGTGTGTTGTTGATACAAACATCTGTTGGATGCTGATAAAAGAGTTTAGTACCATTGGTCGCTGCTAAATGAAATACAACATCACAATCGGGCAATTCATCTGTTACGTCAGAGTATTTTAAATCTTTTTCATAACCATCTTTTTGATCATATCCAAAAATAGTATATGTGTCTTTCACATAGTTATAGTAATGACTGCCTATAAATCCTTTATGTCCTGTTAATACTATTTTCATTTTCTATTGTACCATTTCTTTTTTTCAGGGCCTTTGTCGTGTGTAAAGTAATCACTAAGTGGACAATGATTCAAAGGTGTATGAGTATCTACATGTTTATGTCTATACCTTGATAAATCAAAAACATATTTTTCAAAATGATTTGCTGCTAACATACACACCTGTCCGTCATACCATTTTTGTATTTGTTCTGGTTTATTTTCCATTTTATAATACATTTCATATTTGTCAATAAAGTTATTATATTCTGAATGCTTTTGATTTATTATAACATATCCTGTTTCAGCACTATAACCTCCAAGTTCTAAATAAGCATGATTAAATAAACCAATGAGCTTTCCTTTACCTAAAGTTAAGTCAATAATACTACCGTCAAACTTTTGATGAAATATAATATCACTATCTATCCAAATAAGTTTATCTGTTTTTATATTTTTCAAAGCATATAAAAATGCTAGACCTTTTTTTGCAAACTTAACTTCTTTACTATTTTGTGTTTTTGTACAAAAAGTTTCCCAATCTTTTCTACAAACATGATTCCAATCATATACTTTTATTCTATTATTAAAATTTGATATTACATTTTCTGCAAATACACAAATCTCAAATTTAGGATCTGCATATTCTAAAAAAGTATCTAACATACGTTTACCACATAAATCATAATACTCTTGATTCATTGTAGTGATAAACGTATATGTTTGCTTTCGTGTACCTAGTCTTTTATACTTGCGTACCAACTGAACGTCTCACAATATCGTTGTGGTTAAATTCTGCCCAATACAACTCAAATGCTACACCGTCCTCTAATCCTTCAAACTGATGAATAACACCTGGCTTTACTTGTGTAAAATCTCCCGGACCTAAAATAGTTTCGTCAACTAGATCATAATCCTTTTGCCAAACACGTACAAGCATTTTGCCTGACTCTACAAAGAAGCCATTCCATTTAAATCTGTGTTCGTGTTCGCTACACTTGTAGCCACCTTTGAATTCTATGCGGTGAAACTCTAGCACACCGTTTGCGTGGATGAGTTCAGTCTGTCCCCAAATCTTTCCTGCTTTCATGTTGCTTCTCCTATTATGTAGTCTTTGAATAGTTCTATTCCTTGATCCCAAGTAATTGGTTGCAAGTTTATTAATGGCTTGAAACATAGTGTCCATCTTCCTGGTGCATCTGGTGGATTGTATGTATCGTGTAATACATTGGTATTGATTAGTGTTGGTTGATTTGTGTTTACTTGATCTAAAAATGTACAGTTGTCTCTATCTGCATAATCAATAGCATCGCCTTCGTACTGTCTTTGATCATCTGATACTGTAGGTTGTTTTTTAAAAATTTCACTTGCTTTCCACCAACGAAGAATACCACCATCTTCACCAAAACTTTGATTCATTTTACACAAAATATCTCCGTCGTTGTGTACAGGAATACTGCCTCCAGGAGGTGTGTAAAAACCTTCAATAAGATCAAGTGTCAAGTCTGGATCCAAAGATCTAATAAAATCTTGTACTTCATCATTTGTGTATCCACATAATTCTGTAACATCTGCTACATTAAACGGATAGTCATAATGAATATTCAATAACTCAGTTGGCGGTTTTATTTCAAACGGTAAATCTAAATGTCTCCATAAATTATTCATAGTAGTTTTCCAAAATCTATTATCTCACTTTGTCTATTAACGTCTTTTACAAAAAATGCACAAAGACTATTTTCTTTTTCTTGTATTGGTATACTTAGTAAATGACCATTCCTCATTTTAGGAAAATACCATTTTACATCGTTGTAAAAATTTGTTATTTCTACAGTACCAAACTGCGGATGTGTGCTTGTTAATGGATTAAAAAGAAATGCTTCAAATCCTCTTTCGTTTAGACTTGTTAACGGCAATACTTCTAAATCGCTACCTGCTTGACTACATCCTACTGCTAAACACCAATCAAGAGGCATAGTTATTTCGTTTCCATTTATTTCTAAAACAACTGCTGGACTATTAAACGATTCTAAAAAAATCAAAGGATTAAAAAAGAAATCTGGTTCTTTAGGATTACTATTATCTAATATAGAAAATCTTATATCTTCGTCAATTGTTTCTGGAACTTTATTTAAAGAAAACGCTGTGTTTTCAAGTGTTAATATTCTCATTTATTTCCAATCCACTTTTTCTATTGTGAATGGGTATTCTGCTTCCTTATAAAACTTTTTACGTTGGGTAAGGTGCCGCTTCGCAAACTTACAAGTGCTTGTAAGATCCCATATTTGCACGAAGTCTTTGTCCTTTGCCTTTCTTACGCCTCTACCAATTGATTGAATAACTCTTACGAATGACTTGCCTGGTTCTATAAGAACAAGATTAAAAATACGAGGAATATTAATGCCGACGGCAGCAACGCCATACGTAGCAATGACCACGTGATTTGTTCCTTCGTTAATTTCGTCATATGCGTCCTTTCTATCTTTTAATTTTACATCGCCTTTAACAAATGTTGATCCTGGAATAAGTTCTTGTAACATTTCACCTGCTGAAATTCTATCTACAAGTATTAGAGTGTTGCCTGAGTTTTTTACATTGTTTAAAATTTTGCCTAAGTATTCTATTCTTTCTTTATTTGTAACTAGATATTTTAATTCTTCTTGATAACCACTGTGTACGACAGTGTCTATTAATTGTATGATGTTAACATGACATTGTGCAAGTACACCTTTGTCTTGTAATTCTTTTGCTGTAATCTCTCCAATAACTGGACCTAAACTTGCATGTATACTTTCAAACTCAAACTTTTCTTTTGGAATAGTTCCTGTTAGTCCCCAACGAATGGGAGCATTTTTTAAGTTACGTGTAAGCAAGTTTTTCAATACTTCTGCTTTTGCTTGATGCACCTCATCTACAATTACTGTGCTCACACCATCTAAGAACTCTGCCAGTGATAGTATTGCTTCTCCGTCCTTGTGCTTCTTGTCCAGTATGTTTAATGACTGCCAAGTGCAGATAGTGTGAGTCTTACCTAACTCTTTTCTGTCTCCAAAATAAACACCTACATCAAGTCCACAATTTATATAGTCTTCTTCTGTTTGTGTTACAAGTGACTTGTTAGGCACAATAACTAAACTGCGTCCATACTTTTCACTCATGTGACTCAATGTTGCAGTTGTAATAGTTTTACCTGCACCTGTTGCAATCTGTTGTAGACTTTGTGGATTGTTTGCAAAGTTGTTGATTGCTTCTACTTGGTAGTCACGCAGAATGATTTCTTCGCCTTCTGCAGGATGACCTTTGGGCCAACATACACCCTGATCAGCCCAATAGCGTTCTGTTACTTGTTTGAAATCCAACTGTATAGCATGTCGTCTATCTTCGATATCAACAATTGAAACTTTATTTTTTTCCAAAACAGAAGTAATAACATCAAGATGATTAACATAGCCTGTACCGCCAATGCCAAAAAAAGCAACTTTACCGTCCCATCGTCCCAACTTGTATTGTGGCATATACCTAGCATAAGGTACTTCGAACTTAAGAGCGTTGGAAAGTTTGCGGCGTACATCTACGTCTAGTCCTTCTAGTTTGATGTTTACTTCATCTTCGATAATTAATTTGCAACTAGCCATTAATAGTTTCTTCCTGCAAAATATGAAACACGCTCATCGTGAAGTATAATTAAATCGCATATACTAGTGTAATATGTTTGTACCATTGTGTGTGGTCTATGAGATGATACACAATACACGCTAGAAGGTTTCCATTCTGTTTTTAACAATAGTTTAGGTAGTTTGTTTTTAGCAATATACACAACTTTTGTGTTTTTGTCAAGCCAGTTGTTTAAGTTGTTTTCTGAAATGTAGTTGTTAAGATCAGATTGTTCTGAATTTTTTTCTACACGAAATAAAACAGTTTGATCAGAATCAGGAAAAATATATTTTAAACTTCTATGTATCTCAGATACTTGACGGTATGCTTCGTGTTCATCAATCAAAACTAATAAAGGAAATCGTTCTAACTGTAATAATGACTCTACAATTGAATCAAAATTATGTTGACTAGGTTGTATTAAAACATACGTATTTTTTCTATAAGCAATCTTTTCAATTAGGTGACCTTCAGAACTTTTTTCAGGCAAATAATATTGATGTATAAATCTATTATCGTATGCCTTTAATTCTGTAAAAACTTTATCATCTAATTTTGCATCTTTAGGTGCATTATATATTTTACCGTTCTTATAATATGGCAAATATTTTTTTATGCCTTCTTCTTTGATACAAACTATTTCATTGTATGCATCTAATATTTCCTGCTGTATTTTGAAGTTTTTTGATTGAAATACAGATATTAGACTATAGATGTTGTTTTCTGTAACTTTAACAAAATGAACTTGAGTAGACTTTACGTGATATTTTTGTTGGTAAGGAATACTACAACTGTCGAATGCAACTATTAATTTTTTTGAAAAAGGAAATCTAATTTTCATCCAAGTCCATTTATCTTTAATAGACTCATATGGCTGATCAACAAAAACATCTTTAGTATCAACAAGTTTAATACTTTGTTCTCTGTTAATTGTACGTAAAGGTTGCTTTAAAGTTTCAACTGCTATTTGAAAGTTTGTTATGCCATTTTTGATAAATTGATCTTGCATGTCAAACATTTTTTGTTTCATTAGATTATATTGTCTATCAGTAAGTGCAGTGCCTTTAAACGTTTGCCTTGCAATACTATAGATAATCTTAGAATCAGAAGGATTAATACTATATTTAGAATCTGTTTGTTTTAATCCTGTTATAAGATGCAACAAATCTTCAATGTTTTCAACTTTATCCATGTTATTAATATAACATCTATAGTTTGTTTGTCAAGTTTTTTAAAGGTAATCCGTTTGTAATTTCAGTAATTGTGTACTCGGTATGTGCATAATCGTTGCGCCATTGTATTCTATCAGGCATCAAAGGATTTTCAATATCGTGTAAAAAGTCTATGTCGTTGGCTACAGGATAAGCAAGAGAAGAAGTACTAACAAAAGCAGGGACACCTTGAAGTATAGAATGGCACCCAGGGTTACTACTATGACTAATAGTAGCCCATATATTATCAAACCCCATATCAAAATCATCATATGTCCCATAAATGTGCCTTGGCTCCTGTCTGATTACATTCTTTAATCCACGTTCAATATGTTCTAACCTACAGCGTGGATGTGGACGAAATATTATTGGACGATCTGTATGTTTACGTATTTCGTCATATGTATTTAAGAACCAATTGCTCATTCTTGGCATGCCTTGCCATTGTAGACTTTTATCATGCTGTCCACATACAAGAATGTATTCGCCGTCTTTGCGCCAAGGGTTTAATGCCATTCCGAATGCACTAGCACGATGATTAGTGTTATCTGGTTCACCAAAATAAGCGTCTCCGTTTATACCGTTTATTCCTACTTTCCAAGTTGTGCCTCTTTGTATACCGCCAACTTCTAAAACAACAACGGGTTTATTTTTTATTTTTGCTGCTTCCCAGATTTTTTGGTTAGGAGCCATCCTGCCATTGAATAAGACACTCCATATGACATCAATGCCATCAGTGCTATTATCGACACACTTATGACCATTAGCAATAGCACCAACACGAAAGGCATCAAAAACAGGCTTAGAATTAAGTGCGCCATAATTTGTCCATAAATTAAATAGGGCCATCTGGTCCTAGTTTCCTTGCTATTTGGCCGTAATCTATTTCGTCTTTTAATCCCGCTTTGTAATGTTTCATATAAGGGTCTAAAACACTTCTAGGCATACATGTTTTGTGTACATGTTCAGGATTTAAATCTAGCATTTCTGCTCCTGCGGCTTGCATTATTTCTACAGTTTTACCATAAACTTCTCCGTCATAAAATCTACGGATATCTTTATGATCGTCATTGTAGTAGATGTTTTTATATGTTTCCTTAAAATCGTTGAATTGTTTATGATTTTTATTTAGAATAAAAAATCCTGTTTCACAACTAAACCATCTTTTGCCTTCTACATTATGCACTACGCCTAAGTGAGTGCTTAGATATCTGTCGTCTGAAAGTAAATCTAACAATTGAGGGTGTATAGGTGCATTGATAATTAAGTCTGCATCTAACCAAATTAGTCTATCACAATCAATGTTTTCCATTGCATCAATAATAGTAAAACCTTTTTTTGCAAATGTTGCAACTTTTTTATTTACAGGCCACCAGCGTTCTTGAAACTTATTATATTCTTCTCCTAAGTCAAAGCCTCTTAATCTAATTCTAGATTTAAGTTTAGGACGAAAAGCTTCATTATACAATTCAAAACGTATTCCTTTGTTAAGATTATGGATTACACTTTTTAAAAAGTATCTTCCGTATTTGTTAAAATACTTATGATCCATACTACTTATTGCAGTAAAACGTTTAGCACCTCCACGTCTATTTTGTACAAGTTCATTTACAATATGTTTTATCCATCTTTTCTTTTCAAATGTATTAAGAGATACATGTCCTTCTCTACATACATATACTACTTCTTCATATTTTACAACTACACCTTTATCGTAAGTTGTATTTGGTTGCCATTGGTGTGCCATTATATTGCTCCCCAGTATGCTTCTTGTCGTTTTTCTATCAAGTCTTTAGATAAACTTTTTCCAGTATTCTTTCTTGCGCCTTTCATATGGTCTATCCAACGTCCTAGTTCTGTGTTAATTAGAGGATGGCCGCCACCTCCTGTATGTGCAGTTTTCATCATAAATCCTTCAGTATAATCATAAACATCGGGATGATCTATTTTAATCCTGTTTAGTATTATTCCAAACACATAACTGTCATGCCATTCGTCCATTTGGAATATACCTGTTTCTGCATTTTCGTAAACATGCTCAAATTGACGTAAAAATTCTATAGCAACTTTGTTGTTTAGATTCAAACCATAAAACCCACACTCTGGCCATGTTGCTGCTTTTTTACCGCGGCCTACATATGTCATCCATTTATCATCAGGCAACAGTTCTTTAAATTGTTCATATGACCACGGACTATGCACATATGTATCTGCATCCATCCATACACACCAGTCAGTACAACGTTCTGCTGCGTCAAATACTGCATATACTTTGTTAGCAAATCTTACAGCATCCCATTTAAATTCTTTATGATGATCTCTAGGACGTCTTTCCGGCCATGGACATTTGCCATTTGCTTTAGGAACATTCCCCCAAGTTTCTTTAAACTTGTTTAGTTTTGGTAAAACTTGTTTTGCATCTAAAACTATAATTTGGTCAGTATCTTTGACAATAGGATTGCAATCTTCTGCATATACATACATTTTAATTTTTTTATCTACATTGTCTTCAAACGAAGTAATAAATCGTTGGCCATATTTTTCTAAACCTTCTCGATGAAATGTTGTTACTACGCTAATATTCATTTTATATAATCCTTCATTACCGACCACGCTTTACCTGATTTTAAATCATCAAAATTATAATGACTCATTGCAATTTTTTCAATCCATTGTTCTCTCACAGGCATCAAAGGATATTCTATTTTACTAATATCAAAATTTGCAACTTTAAATGCTTGACTTTTATTAGGTGACGGGTCTGTTACAAACACAGGAATTCCGTCAATTGCTGCTGCTACACCAGGAGAACTGTTGTATGTTACTACTGCCCAACATTTATAAAAGTCTGCAAGTATGCTTGCTTGGTTACTTATTTTTACACCAGGAATATTTATTTTTTGCCATTTTGTGTTTTTCTTATCTCCAGGATGTCCTCTTACAATAATTTGTCTATCAGTATGTTGCCTTATTTGGTGTATAGTTGCCATTAGCCATTTATTAGCATCTTGTCCTCCCATACTCCAGCCGCCATTACGTTGCATACAAATAAGAATATGTTTACCAGTTTTGCGCCAAGGTTTTAATCCAATATTTAAATCTCTTTGTATTTGTAGCCATCGCTCAGGATCCGGATTATTATCGAAATATACACCTGTATTTGGAAATATATCATTTAAACTAAATCTTAAATAAGTCTTTGTATTGCCTGGATCTCTATAAAGAAAAAGATTACTATCAATTGCAAGTGTGTGTTTGCCTATTGCTTTTTGATTGTCTATTATAAGACGTCTAAATTGTAGATGCGGTGTACGCTGACTTCCAGGATGTACCCATCCTTGTATTACAGCAAGATCGGAAGGCTGCCAGTGTTTAGTATGAACTTGTTCACTCCAGGGCACAGGAACACCTTCGTGAAAATTGTCAAGTACTTTTACTTTTTCTTGGTTCTTATTTCTCGGCGGGATACCTGCGTAATAAACTCTAACTTTTTTCATTTAACAACATCCTATATGCTTTGCCACTTTTAAGTTCTTCTGTATGAAATTGTCCGTAGGCTAAGTGACATGCCCATTTATATATCTTTTCTTCTTCTTGCATTGTAGGATTTTCTAACAAACTCAAGTCTTGATCACATACAACATCTGCTGCTGTTGGTGCTAGAGTAAATGCAGGTACTCCATATAACACACTTTCTACTGCTGCTATACTTTGATAGGTTACTAATGCGTGGCAGTTATTTAAATCATCATATATTGTTTTTACAATACGTTCTGGTCTAGATGCTTTGTCTCTAATCACTATAGGTCTATCTGTGTATTGTTTGATTTTTTCTACTGTTTCCTTGACCCAATTGTCTCTATCTATGCCGTAAAACTTACAAGGTTTTTCACTAGGTGTTACTAACAATATATGTTTGCCTTTTTTAGGTTTATGTATTTCTTGTCCTAATCTAAGCCATCTATCATCTGGTCGATCTATAATGTGATTGTGCTGTAAATCATTTTTTACAATTCTGTGCCAAACTTTCCAACCTAATGGATTGCCTGGAGATTTATAATTTCCTATATATCCGCTGTCCATATAATAAAACTGTCTACCTGTTTTCCAACATTCTTTTATTAATTTTCTTTTTGCCATAGATCTAAATATAATATCACCTTTTATTCCGGGCGATGTTACAATTTCTAATCCAGATCCTTTTGCAAATAAATTAATAAATTGATCAGTTTTATTTTTAGAGAGACATATCATCCATCATCTCGTATAGTTCTTTTTTCCATAGATCAGCAAATTCGCAGTTACGGTAGTTTTCAAACCAAGGACCACCTTCTGTATAATGTATTAATTTTGGTGTCTCTACATCGTCATAAACACCAACAAGATAATTCCAAGTGTGATCCAGTTCTCCAATTTCTTCATCATTTAACCAACTAAATCTATGCAAGTATGCACCGTTTATTTCAGGGTCGTTAACTAGTTCTTGAGTTAGTTTTGCGTTACTAGGATGCGCACAGTTAAACAACATTACACTTGACCAATTTTTACGTGGATAGATAGTTTGTTTTTGCCCGTCCATCTTTGTACCTTCTTTAGGTGTGTAATCATGCTTCACACACATTACAGCATATTTGTCATCTGCTTGATCAAACAATTCTTTAATGTCTGTTGTAAGAATCATGTCACAATCCATAAACAGTGCCCAGCCTTTGAAATCTGTAAGTTCAGGGATCAAAAATCTTGTAAATGTAAATTCTGTACTAGCAAGTTTATCAGCCTTTCTTTTATACCAGCCTGAATCTCTTAATTCTTGCTGCTTTAACGGACGTATATCAGCTGCTGGCTGTTTGCTTAGTATACTATGTTTACAAACTTGATACGCAATATCTTCTCTAGTATCATAACCTACAAATATCTTCATTAATCTCTTCTTTCAATATCGTCTTCTGATAATTCTTTACCCATCCACACTTCGATTACTTTAGCGTCTTTGTTATCTATGTTTACTGCCTTATGCCACCAGCCGACAGGTATATCAATACTATCACCTGGTGTTAACAGTGTGCTAGTTCTTTTACCTTGTTTATCTTCTAAAAACATATTGATAACACCGTCTACAACATGCCAGTGTTCACTACGTTTAAAGTGTCTTTGATCACTTAACGCTTTGCCTTGGTAAAATGTAAGTTCTTTGACTTGCCATTCTCCGTTTCGGTCTAATACTTTGTATTCTCCCCAAGCACGTTTTGTTATAGGTTTATCCCAATTACTAAGTATCCAACTGCTTGAATTTTTCTTGTCTGTACCGCCGACACCCCAAACAAATTCTACATCTGCATGATCGCCAAATGTTTTATATTCTGGTGTGTTTGTAGCACTGTCTCTATCTCCACCATTTGCAAATATAATTTTAGTCTTTCCAGTTGTTGACATAGTTTTAAAAATTGCTCCACAGGCACTATTATCACTATCGTCAAACGCAACAATTCTATCTACAAAATTAAGATTTTCAATAATGGCTGCACGTTCTGTAAACGGCATAAATGGTCTTCCTTTTTTTCGTGTTAACCATTCGTCACTGTTGATTCCGACAAATAACTTGTCACCAAGTTCTTTTGCTGATTTCATATAATCAATATGACCTGAGTGAAGTGGATCAAACCCACCTGTTACTAATACAATTTTTTCCATACTGTATTTATATACGTATATAACTTAAAAAAAGTTTATTGGTTGTATCCTAGTATATCAAAGTCTTTGTAAAAATATTCTTTGACGATTTCTTTACTAGATTTATCATAATCATTTTGCCATATACTTTTTTTATTACTTTTATTACTTAAAGGCAAATCTGCTTCTATATTCAAGTATCTTTTTACTGGAATTATATCTTCGTGAATGTTTTCTAAATAACATAAGAATTTTACTTTATGATTAAAAAATTCTGTTTGGGTTTTTCCCATATCACCTTGCATCCAATTAGTATTTTGGATAAACCAATTGAATCCTTTTCTTTCATAATCTAACCAGTACGACCATCTATTAGGTTTATGGCTCCATTTTTTTGCTATATCTACATGATAATAAAACCAACTATGAATTCTTGCGTATGGATTCCTTACAACAACAAAATGATCTTTTACAGTATATTTTTTTTCTATATCTAAAAGAGTATCATGCTTATCTCCTACAACATCGAAGGAAATATTATTTTGAATCCATCCTCTTACACTGGTGCCTCCTGCTTTAGGTATGTGTAAAAAATAAATATCTTTTTTTGGTATATATAATGCCATACTATATTTCTTTAAACAAAACGTATTCGATATTTTCTACTTTTTTGTTGTGCAACAATTTCGTCTAAAATTTCTATGTTCTGTTGTGATTCTAAATTACGTATGTCCATAATAATAAAACTGTTTTCATTTGTATGTTTGTTGATAAGATCCATATATGTATTTGCAGGATAATGAAATCCACAACTTAAAAAACTATAAACAAGATCAAATGTTACATTTTCATCTATTTGAATATTGTTTGCATCTACAAAATTATATTGCATATTTTGACTATCGTAATAACGTTTTAAGTCTGTAATTTTATTATAAAAAGACATGTTTTCAACAGACCCATATCTAACTTGTCTAGTGCCATTGCTTTCAGAAAATTCACCATCTAGTAAATATAATTCACTTCCGTATGTTTCTTGAAATAATTTTGATTCGGTAGCAAAACCACATCCTATATCAAGGATACATTTAGGTTTAAATTTAATATACGAATTAACTATATTAAAATTTACAGTCTTTCCGTGAATGTAATCATCACGTGCCCAAAATTCTTGCCAAGTAATCATAGTTTATTTACGCCTATTTTTACTTAAAAAATCATTTACTTGGTGATGTGTCATGTTAAATTTTTCTTTGAATCTAGCATTAAATTCTTGTTTATTATGCTTAAAATATTCTCTCTGAGAATGTTCTCCTCTGCCTTCTCTAAATGTACTATTTCTATACCAATCTATACTTAACAATGGCGTAGTAAATTCATCCCATCCTGTATTTAAATTGTACATACGCATATCTTCAGTTGCACCTTGTCCGTGGTGATATGCAACATCATACCAGCCATGTTTTTTTCTTTTTAGTTCGCTGATATATTTTGTATTCCATATTGTAAGTATAGGCTGAGCAAACATAGGATTTTTAATAAAATTATCAACTCCTATTTGTTCAGGTATAGCAACATCTACCCAACCATCAACATTTTCTATTTTAGAATATATTGCACTCCATTTTTCTTTCTTTAAAGATTTTGTAGTTTTTACAATAGTTTTTTTATAGTTTTGTTTTAATAATGTTGCACTAGTAGTAATAGTAACAAAGAAAGATTTTTTTTGAATTATTTCTCTATCAAAAATTACTCTATAAGCGCCGCTTACTTTCCTATTTGTTGGTAATGGAATTCTAGTTTTAGGATGCATGGGTTCTTTGTCAGAACCGTTATCTAGTATATAGATATCTTCTTCTAACATTGATCTACAAAGCATACGATATATTTTATCCGTATGCTCTGGCATATTATAGTTTATGATATAGGTATTAAAAGAGTCCGACATTGTTTAGTACATCAAAAGGATCTGAGCCAAAGGTTGCTTCAAATTTTACAAGCATTTCTTTTTTGAGTGCTGCTTTTACTTCTTCAAAAACAAACTGCCATTTTTCTGCTGGTATGCACACAACACCGTCAGGATCACCAAAAATAATATCATTGTTGCGTACTCTTACACCGTTAACAGTTACTGGCATATTCATTTCTTCAAGTGTACCTTCGTATCTAATATCGTCAGGCATTCTAGTATGTGCAAATAATGGTAAACCAATTTGTGTAACTCTATCTACATCACGTGTTGGTCCATCTACAACAACACCCACTGCTCCGCTTCTATATGCAAAATGTGCATTTAAATCACCAAAGTATGCTTTGTCTTTTACATCTGTAGAAACTATAATTACATCACCCGGTGCAACAAATTCATAACTTCCTAATGCATCAAATATGCCTTCCCAATGTGGTAATGCAGGGTCTTTTTGATCTTGTGGTAATTCTTTTAGTTTTAGAGTTTTTGCATATCCTAAAAATGTACCGTTGTTCATAGATTTTATTTCACTGCTTAAAAAATGATCAATACCGTTTTCTTTGCAAATATCACTTAACAAACAACTACTAATACTTTTACTTAACATTTTAAGTTGTTGTACTTTTTTTGCTCTTTGTCCTGCACAAATATCCCTTGCAAATACAAGATCTTCTTGATTGTTGATATCTACTAATTGTAAAGGTGTAACAGGCCATAACATAACATTATCTGTATAACGTTTTTCAACAGGCTGACCATTTGTTTTTACAGCATAAAAACTCATTGCTTCGATGATGTGATTTGGCAAATCTACACTATTAGGAATACTATTGCCATATGCAGGTTTGTGATCGTCCCATAAGTATAATTTTTGCTCAGATACAGCAACTAAACTTGTAGTAGGACTTTTCTTTAGATCTCTTAGTGCAGGATCAATCACAGATTTGTCTATAAACGGTGCTGTACATAATACTTGCACCACTATGTCTGCATCTGTAACTCTAGATTCATTAGCAAACATTGCATGTCCGTCGGTTTTGTTGTTTGCTAGGTTAGGATCTCTATAGTGATGTTTAATAGGTAAGTCTCTTGCTAATCTATGCAATTCTTCACTTTCGCTGTCTAGCCAAACTTCGTCTATTTCTTCACATTCTAATAACTGTCTCAATTTACGCTTAAACAGATATTCTCCGTCTAATACTTGTAAATTTTTATTTTCAATTCTTTCACTAGTTCCTTTTGCAGGTACAAATGCTACTGTTTTCATAATTTCTCCTCTATGGTAACTTCTTTACCTTTTTGATAGTTACTCTTGTTAGCTTTCGTTACCCAGTGTCTTAAATATTCTTTTAATTCTGTGTGCATAAAAGGTACAATACTATCAACTGCTGTTGCAAGATGTTTTAATTTAGAGCCTTTCTTTTCGGCAGTATGTATAGCAGTCCACCATACACCTGTATCTAGTCTCCTACTTACTTTTAATATTTGTAGGGAATTATGACACAATTTGTAAAAGTCAATAACATGTTGTATATTTTTATCTTTCATATTAAGCATAAAAAATCCAGTTTCTGCTTCTTTTCCTTTTACTTTGCCGCCTGCTGGAATATCAACAGAGAGTGTGTCTTCCGGTAATAAGTTTTCTATAAACTCTAAAGGTATTTTTTTATTAGTAATTACATCACTATCTAACCATATAAAAACATCCTGTTCACATTCTTGTAATGCTGCTGTAATTACATGGCCTTTAATCCAACTAAATTTATATCTAGAAAATAAATCTTTTCCGTTAGGATCATGAGGTACATGTGGATATATTAATTCTAAAAATTTATCTAAGTCATTGCGAACCTTTTCGAAATCTTTTACAACCAATCTAGGATTATCAATATCAGGTGTAAATCCTTCAGCCCATAATTCTATTGAAATATTTTCAGGCCAATATTCTAAAAAACTAGTAATACAATCTTTTCCGATTTGATTGTAGTACGGTTCGTGTTGTGATGTAACTACTCTATAAGTTCGCATGAGAATCCTTATTCAATTAAGTACGTATATTTAGTAAATAAATAACTGCGTATTAAAAGTTCGGAGCATAACATGAAGAAACGTGCATTAGTTACAGGCATCACAGGACAAGACGGTGCTTATCTAGCAAAACTACTATTAGAAAAAGACTATGAAGTATATGGTTTTGCAAGTAGACGAGTAAATCAAAATTATTCAAATACTGATTATTTAGGTATCACTGGTAAAATTAAATTTGTACACGGTGATGTAACAGATATTAGTAGTGTTAATCATGCTATTAAAGTTTCTAGGCCGCACGAACTTTATAATCTTGCTGCAATGAGTTTTGTAGGATTGAGTTGGCAAGAACCAATTCATACAGCAAATGTTGATGCAATGGGTCCATTGTATATCATGGAGTCTTTGAGACAACATTCACCTGATACAAAATTTTATCAAGCAAGCACAAGTGAAATGTATGGCAATAGTTATGAAGAAAATCATACACAAAACGAACTTACACCTATGCGTCCTAGATCACCTTACGGTTTTAGTAAAGTATTTGCACACAATGCGGTTGTAAACTATAGAGATAGTTATAGTTTATATGCAACTAGTGGCATTTTGTTTAACCACGAATCGCCCATTAGAGGTAAAGAATTTGTTACACGTAAAATTACAGACGGTGTTGCTCGCATTAAAGCAGGACTGCAAGATACAATTGAATTAGGAAATTTAGATCCTAGAAGAGACTGGGGATTTGCAGGTGACTATGTTGAAGCTATGTGGATGATGATGCAACAAGACACACCAGAAGATTATGTAATTTCAACAGGCAAAACTTGGAGTATTAAAGAACTATGTAATGCTGCATTTAGTGCTGCTGGAATAGATAATTGGGAAGATAAAATTTTAACAAATCCTGCATTTGTAAGACCTGCAGAACTTTATTATCTTAAAGGCGACAGTACAAAAGCCAAAGAAAAACTAGGCTGGGAGCCTAGTGTAAGTTTTGAAGAATTAATTACAATGATGGTACAATCTGATTTGGAAAGATACAGTTAACCTTTCCAATAAATTTTATCTTGTGCGACAGAAAAAATTAATTTATACCCCCAATCAGTCATAAAATTATGATATGTACTATCATTATTTTGTACACCTGCATTATCTTCTATACAAATATAATCTATTGTATAATCATCTTCAATAGCACCTAGTATTTCTAGTTCACTACCTTCTGTATCAATTTGCAAGTAGTTGATATGTTTAGGAATAGGCAAACTACTAAATTTATAACTTTTTGCCTTTATTGTTTTAATTGCTTTTTCAGGATAAGCATGTGTTTCTTTTATACCTGTGTGTCCTCTTACTCCTACGTCGATAATATCAACATACCCATCTTCTTTCCACACAGCACCTTGAATAACTGGTGTTGTTCTATTTTTCTTAATTGCTCTTACATTTGAAGGAACAGGTTCAATTAGTAAACCTTTCCATCCTTTGAATTCTAAAATTTTTGTAGTATTTTGAGTTTTGCCATTCATTACGCCAATCTCAATAAAATATCCATCTTTGATATCTTTACCAATTTCTTTATAAAACCATTCAGTTGCAGTCAAAGTGTTGCATCCTCCATACCTGCTACACGTAACTTTACAACGTTAGTGATTTGCCATTGTTTTTGATCAAGTGCTTTTAAAACACCTAACCACTTGTTACGCATTAATGCAAATTCATTGATAATTTTTTCATAGTCTACAACATCTGCTTCGCCGTCGACATATTTTTCAACATCGCGACTTGATAGCGCACGTTGATAATTTTCAAGATATTTTTTGAAAAATGAGCTACGCAATCTACGTAGCTCAATATTTAGATAGTTGAGTATTGCTTCAATTTCTTGAAGTTGATTAAATCTATGTTCAACAATACCAGGCATTGCTGCTGCTGACTTTTCAACATTTCCTACAAGTTTACATTCTTGACGTGCATCTTGTAACTCTTTTTCAAAGTACAAAATTGCGTCTGGAATTTTAGAAATATTTCTTGATACTTCTGAGTACCATCCCATATCTATTCCTCATAATCATCTTGATCTTCTTCATCCATTTCAAGGAAATAAAGGATAGCGTTGTCTAATACTTTATCGTGCCCTAGAATTTCTTCTAATTGCACATCATCAAACCCGTAGTCCACTAGAAGATCAACATATCGCTCTGCAGCGGCTTCTACTTCTTTTTTGTCTAAGTGTATCTTAAAAACATCCCAAATGTCGCATGCCTGCTCTTCATTCATTTTCGACTAACTCCTCGTGGTCATCTACTTCTTCTGTAGTGCCGGTATTTACCACATTACGTTCTTTTTCGAGGTAATCCGTCATGACCCTGTCGAGTAATTCGCCTTTCCAGTTTTTACGATATTCTAACAATTCTTCGCCTGTGCTTGTTGTATATTTTAATCTATTGCCTTGTTTTTCAATCATGCCTTTTGCTTCGAACAAATCAACAAGTCCACTATAAGGATTCATACCTGTTTCGTATGGAATCTTTACTTGTACGCCTTCGAAAGGTTTTGCGTAACGTGTTTTCATTACCTTACAACCTGCACGAATACCACGTACTTCGCTAACTTTATTACCATCTTCATCTTCTTTTAGTTTTAATTTTTTCATTGCTACTACGATAGATGATGCATAGATAAAGCCTTGACCACCACTGATCTTATCATCTGGATCGAACATATCCTGTGATGCATAAGTGTGATTAGTACATACTAAGCCTACATTACAACTACCGATCATGTTAACAGTGTTACGAACAAGTGCGGTCAATTGCTTAGGCTTACGACCCATATCACCTTTCATATCACCTTTGTTAAACTGATCAATATCAGTAGGTGTTAGTAACATACCTAATGAGTCAACTACAAATAGTACCTTTGGACGATCTTCTTCTGCCATAGATTTATAGTCTGTCATGAATACTGAAATAGTTTTAGCAACGTCATCGATCATACTCATGTTTAGTTTAAGTAATTTTTCTTCACTTGTATCTACATTAAGTGCTTTCAACCATGACTCGTCGAGTGCATTCTCAGAATCGATAAGAACTACAAAGATACCTTGATCTTGTGCAGCCTTAACAATGTTGCCTGAACAAATGTAAGATTTGCCTGCGCCAGACTCGCCAGCGAAAACAGTAACTTTTCCCAATGGGACTCCCTTATGGAAGTCCCCTGAGATCAAATAGTTGAGTGCATAGTTACCAGTGCTGATCCAATCAGTCGGATCATTGAAACCTGCACTCATTCCGCTAATTGACTTTGTCAAGTCTTTACGGAATTTACTCGGATCAAATGCCTTAATTGCCATTAGTCACTCAAGTCCATTGATGTAAGTGAACGTACACCTTCGATCATTTCATCGGCAGTATTGTACATTACTTTGGCTGTAGCATAATCATCTTCATGATTTCTACCCGAGACTTCAATGAAATATCCGTTATCTAGAATATTCACACTGAAATAATTGTCAATAGATTTTAGTTTGTCAGATACTTGCATCTTTGTCTCCTATATTATTGGTTTTGTCTTGCACGGATCATTGCAAGAATGTCCTGTGCGTTTCCGCTTTCTTGTGCAGGTGCTGCTGCTGGAGCAGGATTTGGAGTTGCTGCTGGAGCAGGATCTTGCCAACCAGTGTCACTTACAGTTTCTGCTACTGGAGCAGGTGCTGTTACTGGCTGTGGTGCAGGACTAGCAGGTGCTACATTTGGATCACCTGTTGCTGCTGACATACCTGCTGGACGGAAGTAATTGCTCCAACGATCTGCATCATATGCTTCACCGTCAACGCTTGCTTCAAACATTTCAGTAAGAACTTTAATTTCTACTTCACCTGGCTTTTTAGGTAGGAAGTCATTGAGATTAAACAAGCCGTGTGTGTTCACTGCTGCCATTTCAGTATCGCTTAGTGGACGCTCTCTACGTGCCCAAGTTGATGTACCGTAATCAGCATAACCACCTTTTGAAGTTTTATTAAGACGGAAATCCACACCAGCAGTATAATCTGTTGGTAATTCTTCCATATCAGGATCCATAAGAGCCTGCTTAATGATCTGAAAGATTTGAGGACCAATAATAAATCGACGAATTGGATTCTCTGGAGTATTGTCATCTGCCAATGGATTATCTGATACAAATCCTTGAAAGATATAAGAACGTTTTTTCCAATACTTACGACCCATATCTTCAAGACTTGGATCTTTAAACCAACCACGAACTTCTGCCAAGATTGGACATGATTCGCCATACATTTCCATACAAGGTACTTGTACTTGTACTGGACGTGAATCAGTTTGACCTTTGATTCCTGCAAACGGCAGTTTGATCATCAAACGTTCTTTCCAAAAGAAAGTGTTCGAATCATCGCCGTCTGGCAAGAAGCGCATAGTTACACTATCGCCTTCCTTGATATTCCAAAATGGGTAAATTGCGTTATCGCCGCCTGATGTCGTGCCACTTGGGCGATTTTCTTGTTCTTTTAACTTTGCACGAATTTCTGCTAGTGATGCCATAGTAATGCCTCCTTATATATGCCTATGTTCTATGTGCCTTTATGTGTAGCACATTATCTTTATACTACACAAAGTTATTTATCTTGTCAACTGTTTTTTTTATTTTTTTTAACTTGGACTGCGCCGGGGCCTCATTTGTCCACCTAGGCAGACGGTTGGGAGCCCCTGGCACTGTCACTGTTTCTACAAAAAGGTCTTAATATCTTTCGCGTCGATCGATAATAAGAGAATTTTTGTAAGAAATTCTAAACTCCTGCTAACGTTTTGATTGCGTCTGTTTCAGGATGCATACTATTACGTAATTCGTTAGCCTTACGTTGTGCAACCATAGCCTCTACTTTTTTAATCATTTTAGCGGCAGGTTTGACATATTCGTCGCCGTAATCTTTTTGCACCGCAGTTAATACTGCTGTCTCGCCTTTTGGAAATTTGCCTGTTTCTCTGTCAAAATAACTTAGAATAAATTCTCCAATTGGTGTTTTTGGTTTTTGTTGCATAGGCTCTTGATCGGGCGGAGCAATAGTCATTGTTGGCATATCATCTTCGCCTTCAGCAAATTGTCCCATTAGGGCAGCAATTCCTGCTTCTAACATATCATCGATTGATTCTTGTTTTGCTTTTTCCTTACGTTCTTCAGCCTCTACACTAGCACTTTCTTCGCCTAGTAAATCATCTGGACCTAATTCTTCTGGCTTCATTGATTCGCCTACTAAGTTATAGATATAAGGAAATACATCTTTTAGTTCTTCGTTGAACTGCTTAATTGTAAGTTGATCAATCCAGCTATCTGCAATATCTTCTGGAACTTCTTTTGCTTCTGTTTCTACAAAATTTTCTACAGCCTGTGAATAGTATGATTCTTTTTGTAAATTTTGAATTGTTTTTCTAACTTCGTTTACTCTTTCACTTACTACATCCATATAGCCTGCTAAACTTTCAGCCATTACGCTTGAACGATTCATATACTTTTTAAATGAATTTAGTTTACTTAATTCTTCTGACAAACCGGAGATATATTTGCCAAATGAATCATAAGCATTTCCGCCTTCACTAACATGTCTTGCCATTGCTCTTGCACCGCTTAGATGGTTAAAAGGATATTTAAATCTTTCGCCGCCTGCACTTTCAATGTAAATAGCACCAATTTTTTTAGTACGATTTTCGCCTTCTTCAATTGGTGCTGTATGTTTAATAGCAAGTCTTGCATTACCTATTTTTTGATAACTTGTTTTGTTAGTTCCATACATTCTTGATTCTGACATGGGATTCTCCGATTTGCGATTTGTGGCTAAAAAGTCATAATCTCTTTTGTTTAGATTTGATTTGTTAATGTCTCTTACTGAAAACTTCATAAGCCTTTTTTTAGCAAATGTACGTAATTCTTTTAGAAAGTTATACCATTCTGTTTGTACATTTTGCTCTTCATTTGATACAATGTCTCTACCTACAATTACCACTAGTCCGTCTTCAGTATCTAAATTGATACTTACCTTGCCTAAATCACGTCCTTCGTTATAATAACCAAAATCAAAAAAACGTGCTTCTTTTGGTTCGTTGGTTATTTCGCCGTTTTCGTTGCCGATTGTTACGCTAGGAAAACGACCTCTGATTTTATTAAATAGGTCAGATGCTATGTTGTCAAAGTTCTGCATAGTATTATTTATCAATAGTTGCTGCTAATAAAGATAGGCATCGGCATTTCATAGTCTTCTTCTCCTGGTCCGTCCATTTGTGAAAAAGAATTGTAAATGTTTACATCCCAATCTTTCATTACATTTATCATTCGTAAAGCAAGTAACATACTGCTTACTAAGTCATCGGTTTGACCCGGCTTTGCTTGATAACTGCTTCCTGTTGCAACATAGTTTTTTAGTTCTGATATAAATGGTTTGCTACGAACAATTAGTTTATTGTTTTCTATCATAGTTTTCATTCTAGCACATGCAGTAACTTTTGCACTGTGCGTTGTGTTAAATCCTTTGCGGAATTTACGAACGTGGCCTTTTCTAATAGGTTCACTTATAAACAGTCCAGGTATTTGATCTTCGCCTAGATCAGAAATAACAAGCAATGCTGCTTCGCCTAATCCGTTATTTTCAACGCTCCAATATATACCGTTATCAGTTTTTCTTTCTGATTCTAAGTACGTGCAAATATCTCTAAGAACTCTAATTTGTCCTGGAATACCTGTTGTATTGTGTTGCCATTCTCCTACTTGTTCATATGTAGGTAGTTCTACGATTTGTATTGCTGCGTTATCACCTCCTGTGCCCATTGATGGATCTAATGCAACAGCATAGTTATATTTGGCACTAGGCTTTTTATACCAACGTGTTTGCCCCATGTTGATAGTAGGTGAAATACCTTCCATAGTTGCAAGGTGTAAACTTGATATAAGTGTTTCATCAAATACCAAAAATTCACAACCATATTCTCTACGAAAACGTTCTTCTCCTATACGTCCAATTTCGTCTTCTTTCCACTTTTTATCACGATCAGGATGTTCGTCCCAACTAGCAAGAAAACTATGAAATCCGTTTCTACCTGTTTCGCTTTCGTTTCCAAATTCGTCAAACTTATCTTCTGCTTGTTTCCAAATATTAGCAAATGTATCTTCGTCTGAGTTAGGTGTACTTGTAATAATAGCACGACCACCTGTTGCAAGTGTAGGTGAAATCGAAGTCCAAAATTCATCTGCAATGTTAGGTTGCACAAATGCAAACTCGTCACAGTATAGTAATGAAATACTCATACCACGCCCTGTAGTGCCTGTTGTTGTCTGACTTACTATTCTGCTGCCATTTTCAAATTCTATTGAGCCTTTGTTATAGGATACAACACCTGCTCTAATATGATCAGGACAAAGTTCATATACATACCTAATACGTTGCATAATTTCTTGCGCACCTGTGTATTTGTGTGCAGCAATAAGAATAGTTTGATCTGGATTAAACATTGCGTACCACGCAAGATATATTGCTGCACAAGTAGTTTTGCCTGTTTGTCTAGGCATCATATTGATATTAAATCTATAACTATGATAACTATTCATCAATCGTAATTGATATTCATACGGTGCAAATAACAATTTGCCTTTTACAGGGTGCTGAATGTAGGCAAAGTGTTCGGCAAAGTATAGATACCCTAAATCAGGATCCATGCATTGCATTAAATCTTGTACTTG